>Ga0256827_10000208_pt1 | contig 34857 bp, 31 predicted proteins | sample CV84metaG_FD_185977 | JGI IMG/M metagenome (GOLD analysis project Ga0256827, IMG submission 185977) | Hydrothermal vent microbial communities from East Pacific Rise, Pacific Ocean - CV84 | ecosystem: Environmental > Aquatic > Marine > Hydrothermal vents | place: Pacific Ocean: East Pacific Rise...
ATTCCTAATTCCTAATTTTTAATTTCTAATTCATTGGCTATAATTCTTTTAATAAAAAAGAATTATAGGACAATGATAATGAGTTACAATCCAAATGAGATTGAAGCCAAGTGGCAGAAAAAATGGGATGATGAGAAGGCTTTTGAGCCTGATGATGAGTTAACACGAAAAAAGAAATATATCCTCTCAATGTTCCCTTTCCCTAGTGGTAGACTGCACATGGGACATGTAAGAAACTATGCCATTGGTGATGCTTTTGCACGTTACTATAGAAAACAAGACTTTAATGTACTGCATCCCATCGGTTGGGATGCTTTTGGTATGCCTGCTGAAAATGCCGCCATCAAACATGGCAGACATCCTAAAGATTGGACATACTCAAACATAGACTACATGAGAAAAGAGCTTAATACATTGGGGCTTAGCTTTTCTAAAACACGTGAGTTTGCTACCTGTGATGAACTTTATACCAAGTGGGAACAAGAGTTCATCATTAAGATGTTTGAAGAGGGACTACTTTACCGTGAGAGTACTACAGTAAACTGGTGTGAAGAGTGTCATACAGTACTTGCAAATGAGCAAGTAGAAGAGGGATGCTGTTGGCGTTGTGATAACCCCATAGAGCTTAAAGAAATGCCAGGGTACTACCTTAATATCATCAAATATGCCGATGATTTGCTAGGGGATTTAAAACAGCTTGAGGGTAAATGGCCAAACCAAGTACTTACCATGCAAGAAAATTGGATAGGAAAGTCTCAAGGGTTAGAGTTTGAATTTGAACTCTCTGAGAGTTCTAAAGCGAAACTTGGTGGGAACTTTGAAAAATATACTGTGTTTACGACACGTCCAGATACTATTTATGGTGTGACTTACTCTGCTCTTGCAGCAGAACATCCTATTACTAAATATCTACTAGATAATGATTTGTTAGAGAGTGATGTAGCAGAAAAGATAGTGACTATCACCAACATGACAGAGATAGAACGTGCCAAAGAGGGTAAAGAGGGCTATGACTTAGGGCTTACGGTAATTCACCCTCTTACACGTGAAGAGATACCGGTATGGACTGCTAACTTTGTATTGGCATCTTATGGTGGTGGGGCCGTTATGGCTGTACCTGCACATGATGAGAGGGATTTTGAGTTTGCTACGAAATATAACTTGCCTATAAAAAGAGTGATTTCCAGTGGGGATGAGTTACCGTATACTTTAGAAGGTAACCTAGAGAATTCAGATACGTTTACAGGGGTGAAAAATACAGAGGCTAAAGCACAAATTATTTCATATTTTGAACAGAATACTTTAGGTAAAGGTACTACAAACTATAAGTTACGTAACTGGGGAATCTCTCGTCAGCGTTACTGGGGAGCTCCTATACCGTTTGTGCATTGTAATGACTGTGGACTTGTGGCAGAGAAAGTAGAAAACTTACCTATAGCTCTTCCAGAAGATGTGGAAATCACAGGTGAGGGTAACCCACTTGAAAACCACCCAACATGGAAAAACTGTGCTTGTCCTAAGTGTGGTAAAGAGGCTACACGTGAGACAGATACACTTGATACTTTTGTGCAGTCAAGCTGGTATCAGTTCCGTTATGCAACTAATCCTAAGAGATGGAATGAAACAGGCATAGATAAAGAAGAGGCAAATTATTGGCTAGGTGTGGATCAGTATATCGGTGGAATAGAACATGCTATCTTGCACTTGCTCTATGCACGTTTCTTTACCAAAGTACTGCGTGACCTTGGATACCATGACATAGATGAGCCTTTTGAGAACCTGCTTACGCAAGGTATGGTACTGATGGATGGGGCAAAGATGTCTAAGTCTAAAGGAAATACTGTTGACCCAGATGCATTGGTAGAGAAGTATGGTGCAGATACGGCAAGACTCTTTACCCTTTTTGCTGCACCACCAGCCAAAGAGCTGGAGTGGAATGATTCAGCGGTTGAGGGTGCATTTAGGTTTATCAAAAAACTCTATGATAGAAAAGATAAAGTAAATGCTAAAACGTTACCAAACATTGACCAAAACATGCTTAGTAAAGAGTCAAAACTTGCACGTGTAAAAGTCTATGAAGCGTTACAAAAGTCTACTGATGTGTATGAAAAAACATTTGCATTTAATACACTTATAGCTGCTTGTATGGAAGCACTCAATGCACTGGATAAGCAAGACAATGCTGATGTGTGGACAGAGGGAATGTACATTATGTTGAATCTCTTAGAACCTATCATCCCTCATGTAACGACAGAACTTTCTGAAATGTTATTTGAGAGAGAGAATTTAGGTGCGAAACTGGAAGTAAAAGAAGAAGTGTTTGTACAAGATAGTATCTTGTATATGGTGATGATAGGTGGGAAGAAACGTACAGAAGTAGAAGTAAGCCCATCTGCATCACAAGATGAGATACTTAGTATAGCAAAAGAAGCAGGGGCAAAGTGGTTAGAGGGTATGATAATAGTTAAAGAGATAGTTGTACCAAATAAATTGGTAAATCTAGCAGTAAAACCTGCGTAAATGAGGAGAAGAATATGTATCGTATAAAATTTTTAATTCTGAGTATTATGTTTATATCATTGACTGCATGTGGGTATAAGCCTTCATCCACAATCATTAAAAAACTGTTTGATGATGAAATCTATGTAGAAGTACATGTAGATAAAGTAGAACCTGAAAATGCACCATTTGTTCAAGATGAGATGAATCGTTTAGTCTATACGCGTTTTAAAGAGAGAATAACAAATGATAAAAATGCTAAAAATAGAATATATATTAATTATGAAGGTAGTCGTTTTCGGGGTGTTTCATATGACAGCAGAGGGTTTGTAACTAGGTATAGAGTTAATATTTATGTAGATTTTAAAATGCATACAAAAAAAGGTACGATAACAAAGAGAATAAGCACCATTACAGAAGAAGATATTCAACCTTCTTCTACAAAATCTTCTAAATTAAGAATCGAAGCTATTCGCAAAGGGCTTGAAAAAGCTTTAGACGAATTTTTGGCATATGCAAGTGTTAAGGGTGCTATTATTAAAAAAAAGGGTAAAAAAGGTAAAAAGAGTAAAAAGTAATGCATGTTACTTTAGATAATTTTCTTGAAAACAAACCACTCTATTATAAAGAGATAGACCATGAGCGTGTACACATCGCTTATGGGATGCTCAATTCACATATAAAGCAACCTAAAACAGTACATGTTGTAGGTACTAATGGAAAAGGTTCTACAGGACGAATAGTGGCACATCTTGCCTATAAGAGTGGTAAGAGTGTAGGACACTATACCTCTCCCCATATTTTAAAATTTAATGAACGTATTTGGATAGATGGAGCTGATGCTTCTGATGATGTACTTGAACGAGCACACCAAAAGCTTTTTGCTATCTTAGGTCAAAAGATGAGTGATGCTTTGAGTTACTTTGAATATACAACACTTCTAGCTTTCGTTGTATTTGAAAATTGTGATTTGATGGTATTGGAAGCAGGACTGGGTGGAGAGTTTGATGCAACCAATGTGTGTAATAAGAAACTAAGTATTATCACACCTATAGGCATAGACCATCAAGTATTTTTGGGTGATACGATAGAAGAGATAGCAGCTACGAAGTTACGTAGTGTACAGAAGCAAGTGTTGTTAGCACCACAGGTATATGATGAGGTGGTGGAAGTTGCTAAGAAGATTGCATCTGAAAAAAATGCAGTCCTTCGACAAACTCAGGAACTGAGTTATAAGGTGGCTGAGCTTGTCGAAGCCAATGGTTGGGCAGACTACCTCATAAGTAATGCAACGGTTGCATTAAAAGCCTTAGATATTTTAAATATCAAGTATGACATTAATGATTTAAAAACCTTAGAACTTTTTGGACGTTTTTATGCACTGACCCCCCATATCCGTATTGATGTAGGACATAATCCACTCGCTGCTCGTGCCATAGAAAAAGCTTTAGATAAAAAAGTTGTACTCATCTATAACTCTTTGGATGATAAAGACTATGAAGAGGTTTTAAGAACACTTAAACCTAAAGTAAAACGTGTGGAAATTATAAAGATTCATTCACAACGTGCTACTACATTAAGTGAGATAGAAAAAGCTTTAACAAAAGTAGGACTAGAGTATAGCTATTTTGAAAATAAAATAGATGAAGATGAAAACTATCTGGTCTTTGGATCATTTTATGTAGTAGAAGCATTTTTAAAACAGAGAAAAAATACGTAAGGTTGGCTTTAGCCGACCAAAAAGTGAGCAAATGTATCAAAGTAATATATACGAGTATTTAGAAAACTTAACCCTTCGACACACTTCGACAACCTCAGTGAACACTCAGAGGATGGTGGCTGAGCCTGTCGAAGTCAAACTTCTCATCTGTAACGATGATAAAGAAGCAGTACAGATACGTGATGTAGCGGTACTACTAGGGTATGATACTTTTGTACTGCCAGACTTACGTGTGAGCGTAGGCGAAGATCTGCGTGCGTATGTTGAGGATGTCCAGTTACTCTTTTTACAGTTGGCTTCTTTTCATCAAAGCACTAAGAGGAAAGTACTTATCTCTCCACTAAGAACGCTGCTTATTCCTTTTCCAAAATCAGAATATTTTTCTTCACAGACTATAGAGTTTGGTGAGACACTTAATCTTCAGGAGCTCAAAGATACCTTGTATCAATGGGGCTATCATTTTACAGATATTGCAGCACAAAGGGGAGAAGTCTCTTTTCGTGGTGATATTATAGATATATACCCTATAGATGCAGAGAAACCTTACCGTATTTCACTCTTTGATGAAGAGGTAGAGACGATACAACACTATGATGAGGGTACACAAAAACGTGTGAGTGAGGAGTTAGAAGCACTTACATTTACACCAGCATTTTTAGCTTTAGATAAAGAGCAACATGAAGCACTTAAAAATAGATGTGAACGAAGTAGCTATGATACTTTTGTTAAAGATATAGATGCTTTAGGGCTTTGGCATTTAGATGACTTGGGTCAGAGTGCTTTAGAGCAGTTTTCAGGTATCTGGGCAGCTAATCTTGATGATGAACTTAAGGAGGTGTATGAACTCACAGCTCCACTTGTGCCTCGTAAAGCATTTTTACTCCCTGCCATTCCTGAGGGCTCAAAGTATAGAGACTTAGAAGTAGTCAACCACAACAAACTTTTAGAGTCGCATAAAGAGAAGAAGATAACCATCATTGCTAAAAATGAGAGTATCGTAAGAGGCTCAGAGTTAAGCTCTTTTGAAAATATAGAATTTATCTACCAAGAAGGGATTGTCAATCTACTAGGAAGCGATAGACTCATCCTTTCTCTCAATAAACCACTCAAACGTAAAAAAGTGAAAAAAGCTTCTATTGTACTAGATGAGTTGAAACCTGGTGATTATGTGGTGCATGAGAACTATGGTGTGGGTATTTTTAAAGGCATTGAGAAGCGTGAAATACTGGGCTCACTCTCTGAGTTTGTAGTGATGCATTACCAAAATGAAGATGCATTGCTTATCCCAGTTTCAAGTCTAGAAGTGATAGACCGATATGTGGCAGAGGGTGGTTCACTTCCTGTGCTTGACCGTATGGGGAAAGCCAGTTTTAAAAAGCTCAAAGCCAAAGTAAAAGAGAAGCTTTTTGCTATTGCCTCACAAATCATCAACCTTTCTGCACAAAGACACCTAAAAAAAGGGATTAAGCTTAAACGCAATATGGAAGAGCATGCCATCTTTATGTCTGAAGCTGGGTTTGTACATACCGAAGACCAAGAAAGAGCCATTAATGATATGTTGGATGATATGAGCTCAGGTAAGATGATGGACAGACTACTCTCTGCAGACGTGGGCTTTGGTAAAACTGAAGTAGCAATGAATGGGATGTTTATAGCAGTGAAGAATGCTTACCAAGCGATGATGATAGCCCCTACAACACTGCTCTCTTCTCAGCATTATAAGTCGTTAAAAGAGCGTTTTTATGAACATGGTATTAAAGTGGCGAAACTTGATAGGTTTTCTACAGCAAAAGAGAAAACTCTGACACTTAGAGGATTAGAAGAAGGTACCATAGATGTCGTGGTAGGAACGCATGCGTTACTTAAAGCAAAGTTTAAAAACCTAGCGCTTGTTATTATTGATGAAGAGCATAAATTTGGGGTGAAACAAAAAGAAGCACTCAAAGAGATAGCCATTGATGTGCACCTGCTCTCTATGTCTGCAACACCTATCCCACGAAGTCTTAACCTTGCGATGTCAGATGTAAAGAGTTTTTCTGAAATACTCACCCCTCCAACAGAGAGACTAGGGGTAAGAACTTTTGTGAAGTCGTATGATGATAAAGTCATCAAAGAGGCGATACTTCGCGAGATGCGTAGGGGTGGACAGATATTTTATGTCTTTAACTCTATTGCTGGGATAGAAGCGAAGAAAAAAGTACTTTTAGAGATACTCCCTAAACTTCGCATAGCAGTGCTTCACTCTAAAATATCCGCCAAAGAGACAGAAGATGAGATGATGCTTTTTGAGGATGGAGAGTATGATGTACTGCTCTCTACGTCTATCGTAGAGTCAGGTATACACATGCCACATGCCAATACCATGATAGTCGATGGTGCCGATAACTTTGGTATAGCAGACCTGCACCAGCTGCGTGGACGTGTAGGACGTGGAGGAAAAGAGGGCTACTGTTACTTTATGGTGACAGACAAAGAACGTTTAACTGACAATGCCAAACGTCGTTTGCTGGCTCTTGAGTCTCATTCTGACTTAGGTTCAGGAGCAGTGTTAGCCTTTCATGACTTGGAGATACGTGGTGGTGGTAACATCATTGGTGAAGCACAGTCAGGACATATTAAACAGATAGGATATTCACTCTATTTGCGTATGCTTGAAGATGCGATTAAAGAACTCAGTGGACAAGATAAAGAGGTAGCGCACAATATAGATATGAAACTCTCTGTAGATGCCTACTTGAATGAAGAGCTGATTGAAGAAGATAGACTGAGACTTGAACTCTATAGAAGACTTTCACTTTGTGAGACGACAGGTGAAGTCTATGAGATAGAAGCAGAAATAGCCGATAGATTTGGGAAGCTTGATACGATTACCAGACAGTTTATAGATGTGATTGTGATGAAAGTATTGGCTCGTGAAAAACATATTTCGAAAGTCTCATCTTATGGAGAAAATGTCTTTATTGAGTTCAGAGATGAAAATAAAGAACGTCTGGTATTAAAATCTAACTCAAAAGATGATGATGATATTATTGCAATAGCAATGGGGTATTTGAAGAAGTAATTGGTTAAAATAGATTTGAAAATTTTGAAGGGTGATAATGACACTTGAAGCAGATATTTTAAAGGGTAAATACTTTCCTAAGGAAAGTAAAGAATATTTACAAGCAGTAATGATTTCGTTACTTGTTATATTACCTAGTCTTGCACTCATTTATGATTTAGCTGAAAGTCTTTATTATGGATTTATGCCTGTAGCTATACTTGAGTCAATAACATTGATAGCTTTATTTACTATTTATGGTTTATTTCCTCGTTATGTAAATATTATGCTGAGTGCTAAAATTATTTTAATTATATATACTTCATTTTTACTTTTTACACTAATATTAGATGACTACAATAAAGAATTCTCACTTTTTTGGTTTGCTATACTCCCTATTATCCCTTTTTTCTTTTTAGGTAAAACTTCCTGTAGAATATTTCTTTCTATTCCTTTTGTAGGGTTGATGATTATTTTATTATTAGCTTATTTTGGTGTGATAACGCTCTTGTATCATAAATCATTTATTTTAGAAATGCTTTTTGCTTATTTTAGTTTTTCATCTATGATATATATTATGCAAAAAGAAAGAAGTACCTCTGAAAACAAATTGAACCAATCGATTGAAAGTAATAAGGTATTATTTAAAGAAGTACATCATAGGACTAAAAATAATATGCAAGTAATGATGGGATTATTAGAAACACAATCATTTAAAATAAAAGATCCTAAATATAAAAAAATGTTTCAAGCACATGTCGATAGAATAAAATCTATGAGTTATGTACATGAAAATCTTTATAGTGGTGATTCTTATGATGAAGTAGATATGCATAAGTATTTAGGCGATATATTAAAAAATTTACAAAAAATCACACAACACACATTGCTTATAGATATTGATTACGTTACCTTAGGAATTAAAGATAGTATTAGCTTAGGACTCATTGTTAATGAGGCAGTAAGTAATGCTATTGAACATGCCTATAGTGCTGGTGTAGGACACATAGATATTACATTAAAAAATAATGGAAAACAATATGTATTAAGTATTAAAGACTATGGTTTAGGATTTAATACTGAAAAAGAATATCAATCTTTAGGGATGACACTTATCGAAGACTTGTCTGTATCCTTGCCTAATGGTAGATTGGAAATAATGGTAGATAATGGTACACTTATAGAAGTTTATTTTGATGCAAAAGGAGAGAGATGATGGATTTTCCTCAAGAGATTATGATTGTTGAAGATGAAGTAATTACACAGAGATATTTAAAAAATATATTAGGGCAATACGATATTGCTACTGTAGAGTGTTATGATAATGCTAAAGATGCACTAGAAGAGATCAGACAAAATAGTTATGAAATGATTTTGATGGATATCAATATTAAAGGTTCTATGGATGGGATACAACTAGCCAGAGAAATACTAAGAACTAAAAATGTTCCTATTGTATTTATAACAGCACATAATGATACTGAGACTTTTCAAGAAGTACTTGAATTGTCTCCTTATGGTTTTATAGCAAAACCTTTTTCTTCTTCAGATGTAGAAGTTGCTATACAATTAGCATATAAAAGATATATGACCTATAAAGAAAATAATACTAATAAAAAAGTTGAAACAGAAAAAAAGACAGAGATTGATATTTCAGAAAATTATTCATATTCTTGTATAGATAATAAATTATATTCTTCCGGAGAGCTTATAAAATTAAATACAAAACAAAATAAACTTTTAGAAGTTTTAAGTAAAAATATCAATCATGTAGTGAGGTATGAGACCTTAGTAGATGAGATATGGGAAGATAGTGAAATCTCAGGTTCTGCATTACGTACGCTAGTGTATCAAATTAGAAAACAACTTCCTGATTTACCTATTGTTTCACATAGCAAATTAGGATATTCATTAACAAAAAAATCATAAAATGTAGACATAAAACTGGGACTTGACATATAGATAAAATCTTAAAGTGATAGTTTTGATACAATATGAATCATTTATATAGGACTCTTCTTTATAAGAAAAGAAGCGATACAATGATGGAAACATAAATAAGGAATGAAAATGAAATTAAATAAAATATTACCTTCAATAGTTGTTGCAACACTTTTAAGTACAAACTTATTTGCAGGAGGAGACTTTATTGTTCCTGCTGTGCCTATTGAACCAGTGGAAGTTACACCAGAATTAGAACCAGTATTTTACGTTGGTATTGGTGGGGTTGCTTCAGGACTGAGCAGAAACTGTGCATGTAAAACAAAAAATGAAAGATTAAAAGATATGACATATGGTGTTATTCTTAAGGCGGGGATGGATATTACAGATTATATAGGTGTTGAGGCACGGTATATTAATGCTAGTATTGAAAATGATTTTTCAGAAATGGTACATTATGGTTTATATCTTAAACCACAATATCTTCTTGATGATGATATTACTGTATATGGATTATTAGGATATGGTAAAACAACTGTAGATTATACACTAGGTAAAAGAACATCTACTTTAGATGAAAGTGGATTCTCTTATGGTGCAGGATTGGAGTATGCATTGGAAGATAATATTGGTCTATGGATAGATATGCAACATATCTTTTCTGAAGAAGGTACGTTTGAAACAGATCTTAACTTAGGTTCTGCTGGAGTTACTTATAACTTTTAATTAAAAGACAACCTCTTTTCTCATGGTTGATTAAACTTCAATTAACCTCTATCAAGTAGACTTCTCCTAATAATTATTTAGGAGAAACACTTGAGCCAAATCATAACAAATATTAAAACAGAAATTTCAAAAGTCCTTGTAGGACAAGATAAGATGGTTGAAGGTCTGCTTGCAGGACTTCTTTGTCGTGGGCACATCCTTTTAGAGGGTGTACCAGGGCTTGCAAAGACTACAGCTGTTAATGCACTTGCAAAGACATTGGGCTTAGATTTTAAGCGCGTACAGTTTACCCCAGATTTACTTCCTTCAGATATTATAGGTACTGAAATTTATGATCCTTCTACTAATGCCTTTAAGATAAAACAAGGTCCTGTATTTACCAACCTTTTACTAGCAGATGAAATAAACAGAGCACCGGCAAAAGTGCAGTCTGCACTGCTAGAAGTAATGCAAGAGCGTCAAGTAACTATTGGTGATGAGACCTTTAAGATAGACTTACCCTTCCTTGTTATGGCAACGCAAAACCCTGTAGAGCAAGAGGGGGCCTATGAATTACCTGAAGCACAGTTAGATAGATTTATGATGAAGCTCGTTGTGGGCTACAACACCAAAGAAGAAGAACTAGAAATTGCACGTCGTGTGGCAAATAATAGCTTTGGAGAGATACAGCAAGTTGCCACTTTAGATGACTTAAATAAGATACGTGAAGAGGCACTCAAAGTACATATGGATGAAGAGATAGAAGCTTACATCATAGAACTCGTCGCTGCTACGCGTGACCCCAAAGCATATGGCTTAGAAGAACTAGAAGCCTACATAGAGTTTGGGGCGAGTCCAAGAGCGAGTATTGATATGTATAAGGCTAGTCGTGCTATTGCTTACCTTAAAGGGCAAGATTATGTCTCTCCTATGGAGATAGCCTATATTGCCAAAGAGATACTTCGTCATAGAATCATTCTTTCTTATGAAGCACAAGCTGAAGAGATAACACAAGATGAAATTATTGAGAAAATTTTAGCGGCTGTACCAATTCCATAAAGGATAACCTATGAACAAAGCGGTTAAAAAAATAATACTCAAAACCAAAAAACAAGTCTATGGTGATATGCTTGGGAACAATGCTTCTTTGTTTCAGGGTGAGGGTTTTGAATTTGCAGAGCTCCGTGAGTATGTGTATGGTGATGATGTGCGTAAGATAGACTGGAAGACTACTGCAAAACTGGGTAAACCTTTTATTAAGGTGTACAAAGAAGAGCGGGAGTTAAATGTAGTGGTTGTCTCTTTGCTTTCTGGATCTACCTACTTTGGAACGGTGAAACAAAAGTCTGATGTCATGGCTGAAGTCGTAGCTACCTTAGGATTTTCAGCAGTAAAAAATGCAGACTTATTTTCGCATATGATATTTGCAGATAAGATGTATGACCTTTCTAAGCCTAGTAAGAAATTATTTTCTGTGCATAAAGCTGTAGAAGATGTAGTAGCCTTTGACCCCCTAGGAAAAGAGGCAGATTACACGGCACTTGTAGATACACTGGTTAATAGACTAAAGAAAAAGGCACTGCTTTTTATAGTCTCTGATTTTGTAGGTGATATAGACTTAAAACTTTTGGCTAAAAAGCATGATGTTTTTGCTGTTATTGTAAGAGATAAGTTTGAGGAAAACCCTACAGAATTAGGCTACCTTAGACTTATAGATATGGAAACCAAACAGAGTTTTGAAGGTGATATAGATGGTGGTACATTAAAGAGCTATAAAAAGGCACTTCATAATAATGATGAGAAGCTCTATAAGCAGTTTAAAAAGCAGGGTGTACGCTTTACGAAGATATATACTGATGAAGAGCCCACACTTAAACTAATGAAGAAAATGAGATAGGAGTCTAAGGTGAATGAAGAGAATTTAACCGCACAACTGCGTGACATTAAACCACTACTTGAGATACCTGATAGCTCTTATTATATCTATTGGGGCTTGATTACATTGGGTATATTACTCTTGTTAGGTATTTTATTTTTTATAGCCAAGAAGCTTTGGGAAAATAGAAAAATAAATTTGGCTAAAGGTTACTTGGAAGCACTTAAAAAGATAGATTGGAATGACAGTAAAAAGTCAGCCTATGAAGCGACATACTATGCAAGATTACTTGCAACTGATGAGAGGAAAAAAGAGCTGTTCTCTCAGCTTGAACCAATGTTAGAAAAATATAAATATAAAAAAGTAGTAGATGAGATAGATGTAGATACACAAAATCAATTTAATCTTTATGTGCAGGTGGCAGATGAATCAATTTAGTTTTGAATATCCATTATTATTGTTAATTATTTTACTCTTTGTAGTATGTGCTAAATTTTGTAAAGAGCGTAGTCGTGCTATATTTTTTCCTCATGTGAAATCACTTATGGTTAAAAATGTTAAAAGTACATCATGGTTAAATACTCTTAAATGGGTAGGTATTGTCTCTGCCGTAATTGCTTTAGCTTCACCTGTGATTACTAAGTCATATACCAATTCTAAAAAAGAGGGACGTGATATTGTACTCATTATAGATTCTTCTGACTCTATGCGCCAGCGTGGTTTTGACCCACAAGACCTATGGCGTAATAAATTTGATGTGGTAAAAGAAGTAGTAGGTGATTTTATAGAGAAACGTAAGAATGATCGTATAGCTATGGTGACGTTTGCAGATATTGCATTTATCGCTTCACCGCTGACATTTGAGAAGAAATTTTTAACAGATATCACCCGTATGCAAGAGATGGGAGTAGCAGGAAAAAGAACAGCGATTAATGATGCCATAGTGCAGAGTTATAACTTACTTTCCAAGAGTAAAGCTAAGTCTAAGATAGCCATACTTTTGACTGATGGTGTGGACAACATGTCTAAAGTGCCTTTTGAAGATGTGAAAAATCTCATAGCTAAACGTGACATCAAATTGTATGCCATCGGCATAGGGGATGAACGTGACTATAACGGTGCGTATCTCAAAGCACTAGCAGATGCGGGACATGGTCTTGCCTTTGGTGCTAGGGATGCGAGTACCCTAGAGCAAATATACGAAGAGATAGACAAACTAGAGGCCATTAAAATAGATGATAAGAAGATAGTACAGCACACATATTTGTACATCTATCCACTCTTTTTAGCGATATTGGTATTACTGTTGTTTATTTACTTTAGAAATAGTAAAGGAGTGTAGAGATGAGTTTTGTTAATCCTCAATTTTTTTGGGTAATGATAGTCCCATTTGTTATCTTGGCCTTTCTCATTACTACGAACAAACAAAGACTTTCTCGTGTTTTTGATGAGAGGGTACTTAAACGTCTGAGTGCTACAGATGAGAGTATGCCGATGATGGTACGTAATGTACTGATGTTTTTGGCTATCTTTCTTATGATAGTAGCCATGGCTAGACCAGTGATGGAAAAAGGTGATAAAAAAGTAGAAGTACAAGGGCTTACTCTGCTTACTGCACTTGATATCTCTGGTTCTATGCGTAGTAAAGATGTTTACCCTAATCGACTAGAGTTTGCCAAAAAGAAAATGTTAGCACTTTTTGACGCAATGCCAAGTGATGAAGTAGGGGTAGTAGCATTTGCCCATAGTCCTTTTGTCTTAGCACCATTTACAGCAGATAAAGAGACACTCAAAATGATGGTAGAAGGAGTAGATGATACCTATATCAACATGGGTTCTACAGACTTTTCGGCACTAGGTGAACAAGTAGTGACCCTTTTGGAAAAGAAAAAACCTAAGATACTAATCCTCTTTTCAGATGGTGGTGATGAAGAGGCTATTTCAGGTTTCTCTGATATTTTGAGTGCAAACAAGATAGATTTATATGTAGTTCTTGTAGGTACGAAGAAAGGTGCACCTGTTATAGATGAAAATGGCAATCCTATGAGTAAAGCAGATGGTACGATAGCTATTACCCAACGTAATGATGCCTTGGGTAAAGTGGCAGAAGATAATGGTGGTATGTATGCTATAGCAGGTACAGGTAAAGAAGATATATCAAAATTGGTCTCTACTATACGAAGTAAATATAAAAACCAACAACAAGGTGCCGTTACAGTAAAAGAGAGAGTAGAATATTTTTATTATCCTCTTGGGCTTGGATTATTACTGTTGTTAATAGCATTTTCTTCGATGCCACAAAGGAGAGAAAAATGAAAAGATTAATCATACTATTCACTATTTACTATTCACTATTTACTATCTTAAGTGCAGGATTAACAGATTTTAAAACTATAGAAAAGGCAAATAAAGCCTATGAAGCTAAAGAGTATGGAAAAAGTGCTGCATTTTTAGAAGGTATTAAAAAAAGTAATGCTACGAGTGAATTGCATTATAATTTAGGGAATACCTATTATAAAAAAGGCTATTATGACAAGGCGATTGAGGAGTATAAAACTGCGAAAGGTGTAGATGAAGCTTCAAGGCAGTATAACTTAGGAAATAGTTATTTTAAAAATGGTGATTTGAATAAATCTATAGAAAGTTTTGAAAAATCTTTAAAATTAAAAGATGACCCTGAGACTAGGCATAATTTAGAAGTAGCAAAAAAAGAAAAAAAGAAAAAGAAAAAAAAGCAAGAACAAAAGAAAAAAGACAATAAAGATAAAAAAGACGACAAGAAAAAAGATAATAAAAAGAAAAATGACAAAAAGAAAGACAATAAGAAAGACAATAAGAAAAAACAAAATAAAGACAAAAAAAACGAAGATAAAAAAGATAAACAAAAGCAAGACCAAAAGAAAAAAGACAAGCAAAAGAAAGACGAAAAAGATAAAGAAGGCAAGAAGAAAAAAGATGGTAACAAAGATAAAAATGATGCCAAAAAGAAAAATAAACCTAAAGATAAGAAGGGTGATAAGTCTTCTGTAAAACCTAATGAACAAAAGAAGATGAGTAAAGAAGAGAAACTCAAAGCCCAAGAGTTAAAGCGTCTAATGAAGAAGATGCAAAAGGGTAAGACTCCTACCATGATGTATCAGCTGGGTAAGAGTAATAAACATAAACAGACAATAACGGTAAATCCGTGGTAAAAGGAAAAGTGATGAAGATAAAACATATACTACTGTTGACTATATTTATTTCATGGATTACACTACTTAATGCAGGTAGTGTAGAAGCAACAGTCAATACGAATGAAGTGATAAAAGGTAATCCTGTACAACTTCGTATCAAAGCGATAGGTGGGGCGGCTGCTTTTCCGACGATTAGAGATATCGAAGGAATACAAGTAACCAATGGTGGGACAAGTAGACAAAGTTCTATGCAAATTACTGTAAATGGTATGAAACAGGAGCGTTCGACAGTAAAAAAATACAGTTTTGTACCAAATCATGATCTCACAATACCTGCGTATACGGTACGTATAGGTGGAAAAAATTATAGAACAAAACCTATATCTATTAAAGTGATGGAATCAAATGCCCCACAAATTACAAATGATAATAAGTTCTCTTTTGTACTGAAAAGTAATAAGAATTCTGTTTATGTAGGTGAATCATTTGTGTTAACTGTCTATATATCGGCATCTGATACATTGCAAGGTGCACAAATAGGAGACTATACCGCTCCTACCGCTTCTGGATTTTTTATCAAAGAGACAGGCAAACAGAAAAAATATCAAAATAATGGATATATTACGATTGAACAGCGTTATATATTGACAGCAAAAAAAGAGGGTAATTTTACTATCTCTCCTGCTTCTGTAAAACTGGGAATGCCAGATAGAAGTAGACAAGATATATTTGGTAGATATGGTACTTCATGGACGAACGTTGTTTCGAATGCATTAGATATAGAGGTAAAAGGACTCAAAAGTGATGCAGATTTGATTGGAGATTTTAGTCTCGAATCAACGATAGATGCACAAAAAGTCAAAGCAAATAAACCAGTAAACCTTACATTAACAATACAAGGAAAAGGTAACTTAGAAGATTTTGAACTTCAAAAATATGAGATAGATGGGGTAACCATATATTCAGATGAAGCTAAAGTGGAGAGTCATTTAGATGGTTCAGAGTTAATAAGTAGTTACACTAAAAGTTTTGCCTTTATTGCAGAAGATGATTTTACTATCCCTGCAAGAACTATTTCAATGTATAATCCTCAAACACAAGAGAGTAAAATATTGGAAATACCTGAGTATAATGTAACAATAGATGGTAAAAAGTCACTTGCATCTACGCCAGCTATAGAGCATACATCCAGTAAACCTGAGAAAGTTACATCTGAAATTGTTAAGAAAAAGGTAGAGGTCAAAACTATTGCATGGTGGATGCTTGTACTTGCATTTATTTTAGGTGCATTTATGATGTATCTATTACGTTTCTTACCAAAATTATGGATGACTAAACAAAAAAGCTATAAGGAATCAGAAGCACTTAAAGTACTCTACGCACACATTAGCGAAGATAAAGCAGTAGAAGAGATGGTACGTAAATTGTATGCTAAACAAAATGGTGATAAATCAGTACAAATAGATAAAAAAGAGTTAAAAGTGTTGATAGATCAATTTACTAAAATATAATTTGTTTGAGTATATTAGATTAATTTTAACTAATCTATTCCTAATCATTAAGGTGATAAAATTAGAGCACATATGTGATTTGATAACTAATTATTAGTTTAGATTATATAGAGTAATAACAATAAAAAAGGGAAAAAATGATTCAAAAATTTAAAAAATTACTAACAGTAGGTCTACTATTTGGAGCTTTGACACAAGTTTGGGCGGCATGTCCAACTAGTACTTGTAATACAACATGTGGAACAAAAGCAACAACATGTCCAACATCAACATGCGGAACATCAACATGTGGAACGTCAACTTGCGGAACATCAACATGCGGAACATCAACATGCGGAACGTCAACTTGCGGAACATCAACATGCGGAACATCAACATGCGGAACATCAACATGTGGAACGTCAACATGTGGAACATCAACATGCGGAACATCAACATGTGGAACGTCAACATGTGGAACAAAAACTTCTAAAGCAAAAACAACATGTCCAACATCAACATGTGGAACGTCAACTTGTCCAACATCAACTTGTGGAACATCAACATGTGGAACGTCAACCTGTCCAACATCAACATGTGGAACGTCAACCTGTCCAACATCAACATGTGGAACGTCAACATGTGGAACATCAACTTGTGGAACATCAACTTGTGGAACATGTGGTACAAAAACAACATGTGGAACGTCAACATGTGGAACATGTGGTACAAAAACATCAAAAACAAAAGCTAAAACAACTACAACCAAAACAACGACATCTACAGCGGGAGCTCTTAAAGCAAACAATGATTTAGATGTAAATGTAACAAGTGGTAAAGCAAACCCAATAAAAGTTTTAGCAAATGATACAGGTGTTAAAGCAACTGCTAAACTAGTATTTACACAAGGAACACAAGGAACTGTTGGTGTCGATGATGCAGGAACACCAAATAATATTAGTGATGACTTCCTTTTATACACACCTAAGAAAGATACTTGTGATAAAACAGATACATTCGAATATACATTGAGTGATAATGGTGAAACATCAATTGCGACAGTGAGTGTAAAAATCACATGTAGTACTAAAAGTAAAAAAGAAGTAAATGACACATCATCTTCTTCATCAGATAGTGCATCAGCAATGAATAGCATTTCAATGCTACTTATGATGATTTTAACAGGACTTATTGGTCTTGTATATGTAAGACGTGAAGAAAAAGACGTAAAATAAGTTTGTAAAAGAATTTTATGTTAACTAAATTTGGTGGGAAAATGTACCCACCAAATTTTCTCCTAAGTTACTCCCCTATATTTTCTTTAATTCAATATATATGCTTAAGATGTTTCTCTAAATAAATATAATTCAGAAAATTCATGGATAAAAAGTAAGCTATTTTAGTAAAAGTTGCTACAATACTTTCATGATTTATTATATATATGCAGATGACAAACAAGAGTTTATAGATGAATGTAAGCGCTATTTAGAGAAAAAAGAAATCATGTATCTTCCTTTTTCAAAATTAGGTGAATTAGAAGTTGATGAAGTTTCACATATCATTGCTACAGGATGTTTAAATGAGTTAAAACTCTTGATGGGGATAGCACATCAAAATGATATACCTTTGGGAATTGTTCCCACTTCTGAGCAAAAAGAGCTCATCAAAACATTTGGACTTACCAGTAAGCTAGAAAATGCAATAGTCTTAGCTTTAGAAGTTAATGATAAAAAAATAGATTTACTTTATTGTAATGGAGAAATAGTTTTACAAGAAGTAGTTGTAGGTGATGCACCACCCCTAGATAGATTTGATTCTACACTTAATGGTAAAACATATTTTGACAGAATAAAACTTTTCTGGCGCACATTAAGTCGTGTAAAAACATTGAAACATACACAAATGAAAATTACCGATGCCAAAGAAAATGTGATTAAACTCTCTGCCGTAGGTGTTGTGGGTATAGAGTATAATAATAATACGTTTGCTTCTAAACTTATAGCTTCTGAGCTAAGTGCAAGTGATGGTAGGCTCACGGTAGTGATACTTTCGCCTACTTCTATTGTACAATACATGGGATATTTATTTAAATCATTGGTATCACATATTACGCCAAAAAGTCTACCAAAATCAGTAGGATATATACGAAGTGCTAAGATAACTATAGAACCAAAAGAAGAGATGCCAGTACTCATAGACTCTGCAGAAAAACAGATCACCCCTATAGAACTTGAAGTAAAAGAGAAAGCTCTCACACTGAGTGTGGGAGAAGCATTTTGGGAAAAGCAAAGTGTTCAAACTAACTCTAAAGATAGTATAAAAATAGACCATTTACCTTCAGATGAAGAGAGTACAAATTATTTAGCACAAGCTATCCCTCTTTTTTCTCATGCAAGTAAAGAGCAATATGCCTCTTTGTTTACAAATTTAAGAGAAGAGAGTAGGTTAAGTCAAAATTTTATGGTACTGCTTATACTTGCAACAATGATAGCTACTTTTGGATTATTTATTAACTCATCATCTGTTATTATTGGGGCAATGCTTTTAGCGCCATTGATGCAACCTATTGTAAGTTTGAGTATGGGTGTACTTCGTCAAGATGAAGCATTGCAAATAAATGGTGCAAAAACCATAGCTATTGGTGTATTTGCAGTACTTGCTACAGCAGGACTTATTGCACTATTTATTCCTATAGAACGTTTAACCTCAGAGATGGCAGGTCGACTTAGCCCTACGATACTTGACCTTTTTGTAGCTATTGTATCTGGTGCAGCTGCGGCGTATGCAAAGTCAAATGAGAAAATATTAGGAAGTTTAGCTGGTGTGGCTATTGCTGTGGCACTAGTCCCACCTATTGCGGTAGCAGGAATTGGAATCGGTTGGGCTGATTGGTCGATGTTTTCTACAGCATTTTTACTTTTCATTACAAACCTTGTAGGTATTGTATTAGCTGCAGCATTTACCTTTGCTATGCTTGGTTTTTCTCCATTGCGCTTAGCAAAAAAGGGGATATCGACATGGCTCGTAATTGTAGCACTTGTGGCCGTGCCACTCTACTCTTCATTTAGTAAAATGCAAGAAGATATTATCATTCAAAAGACACTCTCAAATTTAGCTTTTAACGTTGGAGAACATGATATCAAGCTTACCCATATAGAGCTAGTACACCGTGCCAAATTAGATGAGATACGTTGTGAAGTAATAAGTACAGGGATACTTAGTAAAGCAGAAAAAGTACGTCTAAAAGAGGCTATACTAAAAAGTATAGATAAAATAGCAGAAGTGATAGTGACTTTTCGATATAAATTATAAAATATTGTGAAGGGTATTGGCCTCTTTCATCCAGTTATTTAAATTCTCCCACTCTTCATTCTCGACCATCTTTTGACATTTTTTGAGTTCAGATTGAAAAGTGTTGATGGCTTCTAGTAAGTTGTCTTTGTTTTGTCTAAAGATATCTTCCCACATGTTAGGGCTAGATTTAGCAATACGACTCATATCTTTGAATCCCCCACCTGCTAGAGCCAAGATACTCTCTTTTGCTTCTTGTTGTAGTACAGAGTTTGCAAGTGCATATGAGAGGGCATGAGGCATATGTGAGATGTAAGCTGCATGCCTATCATGCTCTTTTGCATCCATATAGACTAGTTTCATGCCTATATGGCTAAAGAGTGTTTTAGCTACATTTTGTTGATATTCACCACTTTTTTCTATATCACAAAGTACCACTACTTTATTTTTGTATAAATCTGTAATAGCAGCAGTGGGTCCGAACTTTTCTGTTCCTGTCATAGGGTGAGCTGTGATAAAATTATGACGAATTTCTTTGGGAATAGATGTAGAAATAATCTCTTTAGTACTTCCTAAATCTATTACAGTAGTATGTTGAGATAAATTTTTAAGTTTTTTTGAAATTGAGATAATTCCATCTACAGGGATAGAGAGAAAAATAACATCACATTTTGATATAGAATTTAAATCTGTGACAATCTCATCTATCAGACCCAATTCAAGAGCGGTTTTACAGTGTTCTTTGTTGTGATCTAGTCCAATAAAGTGATAAGTTGTAGAGATATCTCTAAGTGCAATACTTAATGAACCACCCATAAGTCCTAGCCCAATAAATCCTATAGTATGTATCTGCATAAATCACTGCCTTGCTTTGTAATATTGGGAAAATTATAGCATTATTTTTTATGAGGCTCTTATGGGAATATAGATAAAATATTAGCAAATTACATAAGGTTGACTATAATGATGAAAAAAATAGCATTGGCTTGGATGTTAGTAGGGTCATTACTCTTAGCACAAAAAATAACACAAATTAAATTTGAAGGACTTGCACATCTTTCTCCTTCAGTTGCCAAGGAAATAGCGGGCATACACGTGGGTGATCAAATGGATGCCACAAAAATAAATAATTCTATAAAAAACTTTTTTTCACAAGGTTATTTTAGTGATGTATGGATAGATAAACAAGGTGGTACACTTATTTATCATTTTAAAGAGAAAGTCTCTATTGCCAATATTGATATAAAAGGATATGGATCTGGAGATGATGGGGTAGAACTTTTAAAAACAATAGGTGTTAAAAAAGGTGACCTTTATGATAGTAGACGTGTAAATAAAGCCAAAGATGCACTTGTTGCAAATTTAGAGAGTCAAGGATACTATGATACCGTAGTGGAATTAAGTACAAAATCTATTGGTGATGGTAGTGTGGCACTTACATTTGATGTAAATAAAGGTGAAAAAATTAAAATTAAAAAAATGAATTTTATAGGTGCACAACATTTATCTCAAAGTGACCTTGAATTTGATCTTGCAAATAAAGAACAAGATTTTTTAGGTTGGATGCCATTTCTAAATAATGGTGTAGCACGTGTTGATCAACTTGAATATGATGTATTTAGAGTACAAGATGTATATAGAAAGCATGGGTATATTGATGCACTAGTAGCTAAACCACTTATGCGTGTTGATTTTGGATCGTACAATGCAAAAGTTGATTATCAAGTCAAAGAGGGGATTCAATACCGTGTTGGTAAAATAAGTATTGGACAAAATATAGAGGGTATTGATAGTGATAAATTACTTTCACATTTAACACTTAAAGAGGGTAGAATTTTTAACATTAAACGTATGCGTAATGACTTGAAATACCTTAAGGAAGAAGTAGGGAACCTGGGGTATGCTTATGCACAAGTGATACCTCAAATGAATAAAGATACAGAAAATAAGAGAGTAAATATTCAATATGTATTACAACCAGGACAACAAGTAACTATTAATGATGTTATTATTACAGGGAATGATAGTACAAAGGATAGAGTGATACGTAGATATCTTTACTTAGCACCTGGGGATAAATTTAACGCAACAGATTTACAAGATTCTAAAAATGCATTAGGAAGAACAGGTTTTTTTGAAAAAGTAGATATTCAGAGTCAACGTATTTCGGCAAATACAATTAATCTTTTGGTAAATGTAAAAGAGACTCGAACAGGGACAATTTCTGCAGGTGGTGGGTATGGATCATTTGAAGGACTTATGGTGAATGCAAATTATTCTGAAAAAAATGCTTTTGGATCAGGGATAAGTACAAATCTTGGATTTAATCTTTCTAAAATATCAACCAATTACAATTTGTCAATGACAAACCCAAAAATTTGGGATAGTCAATTTAGTTTAGGTTTTTCACTATATAAAAAGAATTATGAATATACAAACTTTACTCAGGATCAATTAGGTGGTTCATTGACTTTAGGTAGAGAATTTTTAAGATATTTTCATGCTTCAGTTGGTATTGGCTATGTGGATAACAAATCTGAACGTAATGATAATAACTATACCGCAACAACTACAGGGTTTACTGATACAGGAGTTGCACCTACAGATAGAGCAATAGATTTATTCTATAGTGACAAATACAAAAAAACATCTATACATGCTGGACTCTCTTTTGATAATACAGATGATTTTTATACACCAAGATCAGGTATGATATCATCACTTAATATAGAATTTGCAAGTCTTGATGGTAATGATGTAAATTTAACTAAATATCCTCAAGGATATGGTAATTATGTTAAAACATCAGCAAAAATAGGTTTGTATTATGGGGTAGAAGATTGGATAGATTATGATTTAATCTTCCGATTTAAAGGAAGAGTAAGTAGTATTGATTCAGGAAAAGGTGAAAAACTCCCTGTTGCAGAAAAACTATTTATGGGTGGAATAGGTTCAGTTAGAGGGTATGAACCATACTCTTTAACGCCTGGTGAAAATGGATTTGTAACAGGTGGTAAAAAAAGAGCTTCTGCTACGATAGAAGCTAGTATTCCTCTTTCTGATGCAGCGAAGATGAGATTAGCTTTTTTCTATGATTATGGTATGATTGGTGAAGATAACTTTGATGAAATTAAAAGAAGTTCAGTAGGTGCTGTAATAGAGTGGCAGTCACCAATGGGTCCTATTAACTTAGTCTTTGCAAAGGCATTGGATGATAAAGAAGGTGATAGAACATCAACCTTTGAGTTCTCTATGGGAACTAAATTTTAATTATTCTTTGGGCAGATATTGAATCTGCCTACTTTTTTATATACCTAACTTTTTATTTTTCGGTAATTTACTTTCATCTTTTATTACAATAGCAAAAGACTCGGGTTTTTCTAAAGACTTAATTTTCTCTTTGGCTAGGTACAATGGTTTGTTTGTGTGGACGGTTAGTGTCTTATTATTATACTCAAATCTAATTTTTGCAGAGTTTGATGCTTCATGTAAAAAGACAGTCAGTGTATAGATAAAACTTAACCAACGTAAAGTCTGTAGATCAGGTAATAGCACATTATAATGTACATAGAGTGGCTTATTAATTAACTCTTTACCATGCATGCGCAGGAGTAGGGAAATGAGGACACTCTCTTGATGGGTGAACCCATAATTTAGTTCTTGCATCGCTATATAAAATGCGTGCTGATGTGACTTATATATAGTAAGTGTTTTACCAATACTTGAAAGTTTTAATGCCCATAATAATTCTTTACCATATACTTTATCATCATTTATGTTTTGTTGGAATATATTATATAAATCCATGGCTATTTTACGTTTAATTTTACGTTTTTTTTCTATAGTAATATAGGGTTTGAATCTATCCAGTATAGAATGTATACTAGGGTTAGCAGCATGAGGGAATCTAAAATTGTCTGCCTTAAGAAGATGTTCCAAAAATACACCTTCACGTACACCTACAGCAGAAGAGATTATAGAGCTTGTTCCAATATTAGATAGTATCTCTGTAAAGATTAGGGTTCCCTCTCTGATAGTATCAAATCTATTTTTTTTGAGTCCAAACTTCTTGAGCCCTTTAATAGTTGAACGAGGAATATCTTCTAAATAGGATAAATGAGTATTTAAATCATATTCGAAAGCATGTAACTTATCTAAAGGGTACTCTATACCTTTCATAATACCCTTAGAGAGTGTTCTAGCTGTTCCACCAATACCGATAGCTAGAGGATGCTTAAAATGGGAAGGAAGAGCTTCTAATTCCTTTTGAATATAGGCTTTTGCTTTTCTATTGATAGTGCTGTTTTTTTCATCTTTATCAAAAAAGAGTTCTTTAAGACGTACTGTACCAAGATTGAGTGAATAGGTATCTATAATAATCCCATCTTTTATAAGTGCCATATCAGATGAACCACCACCTATATCAATAGTGATACCTTCTTGGATAGGTAGTAAATTTGATGCAGCAATAGCACCATACTTAGCTTCTTTACGGCCATCTATAATTTTAATAGAAAGACCTAACTCTTTTTTAATCCATGATGTAAATACTTTGGCATTAGGTGCATCACGTAATGCAGAAGTGGCTACACAAATAGTTTTAGTCGCTTGATATTTTTCTATGGTATGTAAAAAAGATTTTAGGGTGAGATAGGCACGAGAGATACCTACGGGTTGAAGATAAGCTTTTTTTTCATAGGCACCCTCACCAATACGTACTTTAGATTTTTGCTCACAAATGAGATGAAATCCATATTTGCTTGTTTTTTCAAAAATAACAAGTCTTGCAGAGTTTGAACCGATATCAATGATAGCAGTTCGTTGGTTCATTTTAAGCTTCTAGCTCTTCTTGGAGTTTATTGTATTTAAACATTAGTTCTTCAACATTTTCAACATTATCAGGGTCAGAGATAATACAATCAACAGGACAAACAGCAATACATTGAGGTTCATCAAAGTGTCCAACACATTCTGTGCACATGTCTGGATCTATCAGATATATTGGATCATTCTCTTCGATTGCCTCATTTGGACACTCTTCTCTACATGCGTCACACGCGATACATTCGTCTGTTATTACTAATGCCATATTTGTTTACCCTTGTGCAAGTTATCTTCAACTCGCTAGTTATTTATACGAGTTATAACCCAAGATAGCTTATGCCTAAGTTAAAATGTTGAAAAATAAATTATTTTATGATTTTTTCTTGATAAGTGTGGGAGTCTATCCCCATGAAAGGGGAAATAAAGAGGCATTTTATGTTATTTTTTTAGGGAAACAAAATCTATAACCACGACGTCTTACAGTCTCAATAGTAGATATATCTAAAGGTTTATCCATTTTTTGTCTAATCTGGTTAATAGCCACTTCAATAACGTTAGGAGTAACAAGTTCAGGCTCTTCCCAAATAGCATCAAGCAATTGCTCTTTAGAGACTATCTGGTCTTTATGCATAGCGAGGTGAGTAAGAACCTCAAAAGGTTTACCTTTGAGTTCTATCTCTTCCCCTTGGTAGATGATTTTTTCTTCTTCTGGGTTGATGACTAGGTCTTCTATCTCAATGATATTTGACGCACCAAAACGAAGTTTGGCTTCTACACGCACAAGCAAGATATCGTAGTCTAAAGGTTTTCGGATGAAGTCATCTGCGCCAGATTTGAGTGCTTCTATTTCACTCTCTTTATGCGTGTCACCTGAAAGTACTATAACGGATGTTTTATGTGCTTCTTTTTTAATATCAGCAATGATAGAAATATTAATATCACTTGTTTGCTCCCAGCCCAAAAGAACAAGATCGTAGTTCCGAATATCAAGGTAGTATTTTGCGTCACCAAGGTTTTCTGCAATGTCACATTGATACTCTGCACCATGTAGCTTATCTGAAAGTGTTTTACCAAGTTCTACGTCATTTTCTATGATGAGTACTCTCATATATCAGACCCCTATTTAAGATTTATTTAATATTATAGCATAAAAGTAGGGGTTTCTGAAAGTTTTTTAAACTAAAAATTCCAACGTTCACTAAGTGCGACCGAACACTCTGGTAATATATCTGGTTTTGCTATTTTGAGTGTGAGAGATGTGAGTTGGGGGTAGGTAGTGTAGAGTATCGTTTTTACACCAAGTAGCGCATCTTCTAAAAGCGCATAGTGTTTTTCTTTGAGCTCATTTTGGATGAGTACTACCATATCTGCGTAGTCTATGAAGTTGTTACTCTCATAGGCATAAGACGCCTCTACATCTATGATGACACGTTGTGGTTTGTCTCGTTCAAAGTCGAGCAACCCAATAATGACATCAAAGGTAAGGGCGTCTATATGGATGGTCATGCTATACTGCTTCTTCTTCTTTATTGAAAAGTCTTACGATATTTGGAATGTGCTTGTAGGTAATGATAAGTGCAATAATCCAAATGGGAGCATGTGAGCCAATACCTGATACTTCTGGGTACATGACATATGAAGCTATGATAAATGCTGCTAGACCAATGAGTGAAGAGAGAGAAGAGATTTTAAGCCCTTTAGCCGCACCTAGCCAAACGACAATAGCAATAAGTGCAGGGATAGGCATCATAATAAGGAGTACACCAAAACCTGTGGCCACGCCTTTACCACCCTCGAAAAATAAAAATGCAGAAAAACAGTGTCCTACAACTGCAAGTACTGCTATGGTCCAAAGCACTCCCTCTGGTGCGCCTAAATATTTGGCTACCAAAATAACTACTATACCTTTAATTGCATCTAAAAAGAGTGTAGTTGCACCTAGATTTTTGGCGAGTTTGGGGTCTTGTTCTTTGACTACTCTTAGGACATTGGTAGCACCAATGTTACCAGAACCAGCCTTTTTGATGTCAACTCCAGCAAACTGTTTGGCAAGTAAGTACCCAAAAGGGATACCAGCGATAAGGTAAGCTGCAAGATAGAGCAAGATATTTTGGTTTGTAAGTAAGTCCATAATTAGTCCACGATTTTTATTTATAGTGCAATTTTAGCCGAATTTAGCTAAAATAACTACAATTATACCCAAGGGATGTTAATGAGTATTGACTATAGAAAAGAAATTAATAGACTAAAGAATGAACTAGATGTAACTGTAGTTGCACACTACTATCAGCGTGATGAAGTGTTTGAAATGGCAGATATTACTGGAGACTCTTTAGAGCTTGCACGAAGATGTCAAGCAGATGGTAAAGAGTGGGTTGTCTTTTGTGGTGTTGGGTTTATGGGGCAGTCAGTAAAAGTAATAGACCCAGACAAACGTGTGCTTATGCCAAAGATTGCTTGTTGTGCAATGGCACGTATGATGGATGGCTCTTACTTTGAGGAGTCTGTGCAGTATATGGTAGATAGAGGTATCGCTAAAGAGGATATACTTCCTATTACTTATATTAATTCTGATGCAACAGTCAAAGCAAAAGTAGGTGAGATGGGTGGATATGTATGTACCTCATCTAATGCCTTTAAAATTATAGAAAAAGGGCTAGAAACTGGCAAAAAGATACTTTTTGTACCAGACAGATGTCTAGGGCAAAACTTTGCAATACAAATGGGGCTCAAGTCCTGTGTAATAGGTGTAGAAAAAGATGGCAAAGAGTGTGACCCGAAAGAGGCAGACATCATCTGTTTTAACGGCTTTTGTTCCGTGCACCAGCTCTTTACTGTAGATGACATAGAGTTTTACCGTAATAAATTTCCTGATATCAAGATAGCTGTACACCCAGAGTGTGACCCCTCTGTAGTACTAGCAGCAGATTTTTCGGGTTCTACTTCTCAGCTCATCAAGTATGTAAACGACCTCGACCCAGAGCAAAAAGTAGCCATAGGTACTGAATATAACCTAGTCAACCGTATGCGTAAAGGCAATACCTATGTACTCTCTTCTACCAAACCAGAGTGTCCTACCATGAATGAGACAACACTCGAAGATTTGTATAACACACTTAAATCTATAGAAGATGGTAAGCCAATCAACGAGATAGTGGTACAGCCCGATGTGATAAGGTATGCCAATATGGCATTAGAACGTATGTTGGCGATAAAATAATGTTAAAAGAGACATTTTTAAAAGCCCTTGTGGCAGAAGATGTAGGACGAGGAGATCTGTTCTCTCGTATTAGCAGTGCAAAGTCTATACGTGCGTATATTATCGCAAAGAGTGATGGGGTATTTGCAGGGCAAGAGTATGTAGATACTTTTGCAAAGATGTATGACTTAGAGTTAGAGTGGAAAGTAAATGATGGTGTGTCTTTTAAAAAAGGTGAAAAACTTCTGTTTATCTCTGGAAACTCTAAAACGATTCTCTCTTTAGAGCGTTCTATCTTAGATATGGTATTGCATGCGAGTTCTATAGCTACACTGACTGCACAGTATGTTTATGCTATCAAAGATACTGGTGTGAAACTACTAGACACACGAAAGACTAGACCACTGTTGCGTGAATTTGAAAAATATGCCGTGCGTTGTGGTGGTGGGATAAATCATCGTATGGGCTTAGATGATTGTCTTATGCTTAAAGACACACATTTAAAAACTATAGATGATTTAGAGAACTTTATGAAAGAGGTACGCCAAAAGATACCATTTACCTCAAAAGTAGAGATAGAGTGTGAGAGTTTGGAGATGGTCAAACTAGCGATGAAAGCAGGTGCAGACATAGTTATGTGTGATAATATGAGTATCAATCAGATAAAAGAGGTAGTAACTTACCGTAATAACAACTATTCCCATATACTACTAGAGGCTTCAGGGAATGTAACACTTGATACTATAGAAGAGATAGCAACTACAGGTGTAGATGCAATTAGTTCTGGTTCAGTGATTCATCAGGCAAACTGGATTGATCTGTCTATGAAGGTGGAAAATTAGATATGTATAAGGATATACTTCCTTATGATGAGGTAAAAAGTAAAATAGACAATGCCAAATCTATTACTATACTCTCGCATTTAAACCCTGATGCAGATGCTTTAGGTACTGCACTAGGTATTTATAATCTACTCGTACAAGATAAAAGTAAAAAAGTAGAAGTGGTCAATGCATCTACATCACTGCCTAGATATTTAGATTTTCTACCAAACTTTAAAAAAATAAAACATCACATGGATTATGTAGATTCATTCATTATCTCATGTGATTGTGGGAGTATAGATAGATTAGGTTTTGATTTAAAAGGAAGAGAGATACTTAATATTGACCACCATGATAGTAGTACAAAGTATGGAAGTATTAATGTCGTTTTACCTTATTATGCTTCTTCTTCTCAAGTAGCATTTAAGCTCTTTTCTAAAGATTATACAATTAATGTAGATGTGGCAACTTGTTTTTATACAGCTTTATTATCAGATACACGATATTTTACAACTTCCTCTGTGAATGAAGAGGTTTTTACTGTAGCAAAAGAATTAGTCTCTTTAGGAGCCAAACCTGATGAAATAGCAACATTTTTTACCCAACGAAGAGCGTTAAGTTCATTACGCATTTTAGAACGAGCGCTTGCCTCTTTAGCATTAAAAAATGAAGCACAAGTTGCGGTACTCTCTGTTACTAAAGAAGATATCGCAGCCTCAGGTGCAATGGCAGCAGATATGGATGGTATCATAGATTATGCCAAATCTCTCGTTACTGTAAAAATAGCTATTTTTGCTATGGAGGTAGATGAGGGTATACGTATCTCACTACGAAGTAAAGGGATTGATATATCTAAAATCGCTATTGCTTTTGGTGGAGGTGGACACAAAGTAGCAGCAGGATTTACATTAAAAAATGATTCTTTAGAAGAGAGTATAGATGCTGTATTGTATGAGATAGAGAATTTACAAATATTATAAAAAGTGCATACGTTATAGTAAATAATTATGTATAGGTTTTATAGTAAAAATTACTATTTAAAATATAGCGACTGTTTAATCAAAGTATAGATATACTTTTAGTAATATTTTTAAAAAATTAGGAAAATTATATGAGAAAAAGAAGACAGTCAAGTGGTAAGAAATATATAATTATTTTTATATTACTAGCATTACTTGCCGGGGCAGGGTATATTTATACAGCACCTGAATTTGAGAGAGAAAAACCAGTTGTTCAAAGTCAAAAGAATATTTTTTGGAATAGAACAGATCCTTTAGAAATAGAACTTAGTGATAATGTATCATTGAAACATTATGAAGCAGTATTAAGTGATGGTAAAACAAATGTTATCGTAGCGCAAGGTCATTTTGATGTACCAACAAAAGAAAAAACACTTTTAATAGAATACCCTAAAGATAAAACATTAGATAAAAAAAGTAATAAGTTGCAACTAACGGTTACCACAACCGATAGTAGTATGTGGAATTTTTTTCAAGGTAATCAAACAATAGATGTAATTAATATTGATGTTGATTATAAACGTCCAAATGTAAATGTATTGTCAAATTCGTATAGTATTACACAAGGTGGATCGGCGCTTGTAGTATTTTATGCTAGTGATGAAAATTTAGATAGTTTATACATAGATGCAGGAGGGATGAAATATAAAGCACAACCTTATAAAAAAGAGGGATATTATGCTGCATTGATAGCTTGGCCATTTACAAAGAATGATTTTTCTGCAAAGATTATTGCTACTGATATGGCAAAAAATAAACGTGTAACAGAAATACCATATTATGTAAAAAATCATAAATATAGGGTTTCATGGATAAAAGCATCTGATAAATTTATAGATGGAAAAATTACAGACTTAGCATCTAGTGATCCTGAGTATTCAAATGTTGATGATAAATTAGATAAATTACGTGCAGTGAATGAAACTATGCGACTAAAAAATGAAGATAAGATACATGTATTAGCATCTAAATTATCCACAGATATTTTAGATCATTGGAAAATTAATAAATTTTATCCACTGAAAAATGGCTCTAGAGTTGCAAGTTATGGAGATGAACGACATTACTATTATAAGAGTAAAGGAAATGAAGTTTCTCACTCTTATCATGTTGGTTACGATTTGGCAAGTACAAAAATGGCTGAAATAAAAGCATCCAATGGTGGAACTGTAGTATATGCTGATGAAAATGGTATTTATGGGAATATGCCTATGATTGATCATGGATTAGGACTCTATTCACTTTATGGACACTGTTCTCAACTTTTAGTGAAAGAAGGTGATACCGTGAATGCAGGTCAAACTATTGCAAAAACAGGTAAAACAGGGCTTGCACTAGGAGATCATTTACATTTTGGTATGCTAGTACAGGGAGTAGAAGTAAGACCAGTAGAGTGGTTTGATGCATCATGGATTAGAAAAAATATTGATAATATATTTAAAGATGCGGATAAGATTATTGCAGGGAAATAATAGTTTATTTTTTAGTATAGTTAGATATACTTGCGCAAATTATTTATTTATACTATAATATTTTTAAATATGGATATTTTAGCTGAATAGAAGGGAGAAGAAACAATGCAGCAACGTACAATAAAAAAGCCTGTTGAAGTGGTAGGTATAGGTTTACATAAAGGTGAACCTATCAAGCTTCGTTTAGAGCCATTAGGTATAGATGCTGGTATTGTTTTTTATCGAGAAGATTTAGCGCTGAATATCCCTCTTTCTCCTACATCTGTAATAGATACACGCATGGCTACAGTGATTGGAGATAAAGAAAAAGGCTACATTTCAACTATTGAACATTTCTTATCTGCAGTATATGCATATGGTATAGACAATATGCGTGTAGTAGTCAATGGAAATGAAATGCCTATAATGGATGGTTCTTCTATTTCTTTTTGTTTACTTCTCGATGAAGCAGGTATTGAAGAGCTGGATGCTCCTAAAAAAATACTACGTGTCAAAAAAGTTATAGAAGTACAAGATGGTGATAAATTTGTACGTTTGACACCTAGTCAAAATGCAAGTTTTGATTTTAGAATTAAATTTGAGCACCCTGTTATTGGTGAACAGGGTGAGAAGTTTATTTTTTCAACACCTGCATTTGTTGATGAAATCGCAAGAGCAAGAACCTTTGGATTTGCAAAAGATATACAATATTTACAAAGTCAAAATTTAGCTCTTGGAGCCTCTTTGCAAAATGCGATAGGGTTGGATGATCATAAAGTATTAAATCCTGAAGGATTACGTTTTGATAATGAATTTGCAAGGCATAAAATTTTAGATGCAATGGGTGATATGATGGTGTCAGGCTATAATATTCTTGGTAATTATGAAGCTTTTGCAGGAAGTCATCATCTCAATTATCAACTTACAACTAAACTATTAGAAGATAGTAAAAATTATGAGCTTGTAGCTGTTGAAACATTGCAAAGTAGAGAATTTGCAAAATCATTCGCATAAATACACACTCTTAATTATTTCTATTTCTACACCTTTACTTATAGGTGTTTATAGAGACAATGTACTTATAGAAACTTTTTCATCTGATAAAAAAACTTCTGAGATCCTTTTACCACTACTTCATAAATGTTTAGAAAGTTATGATGTGTCTGAAATTATTTATACACGGGGTCCTGGATCATATATGGCAATAAAACTTACTTATATTATGCTAAAAACTATTGAAGTAATAAACAATATAAAGTGCTTGGGTTGTAGTGGGTTTGCTCTAAATGGAGGTAAACCTATCAAAGCAATAGGTAATCTCTATTTTATCAAGGAAAAAGAGACTATAATAACAAAAAAATATGAGCAGCCAGTCGATGCAAGTTTTGCATTACCTCAAAGTATTCATGATCTGGAAATTGATGAAGAATCAACCCCTGAGTATATACTGCCTGCTGTTTAATGGATAAATTATGTTTATAAGCGTACCTGCGACATCGGCAAACCTTGGTCCTGGATTTGATACTCTTGGACTTGCAGTCGATTTAAGAAATGAAATTATTATTAAACCTTCAAAGTTCTTAAGTCTTTCTACACATGGAGAGGGTGCAGAAAATCCTAAGATTAAGAAAAATTCTCTTTTTTTAAGTATCTTTAATGACAATTATAAGCGATTGTCTGGACGAGATGACAATTTTCGTTTTGAATTTCATAATCGTATTCCTATTTCACGTGGGTTGGGCTCTTCTTCTGCAGTGATTGTTGCGGCTCTTTCTGCAGCTTATACTGCAGCAGATAAAAAATACAATAAGCGTGAAATTCTAAACCAAGCACTGCGTTATGAACATCATCCTGATAATATTACACCAGCGGTTATGGGTGGTTTTAATGTGGCTTGTGTAGAAGGTGATAGGGTGTATAGTAAAAAAAGACGTTTACCTGATTATTTGAGAGCTGTGGTAGTTGTACCCAACCGTACTACATCAACCGCAAAGTCTCGTACTATCTTGCCGAAAATGTATAGGAAAGAGGAAACCGTTTATTCACTCTCTCGATCTTCATATATGACTGCACTATTTATGTCTGAATCATGGGATTTACTACGTATTGCTGCAAAGGATAAACTCCATCAGGCAAGACGTATGAAGATGATACCTGAACTTTTTGAAGTACAAAAGATTGCACTTAAAAATGGTGCTTTAATGTCTACACTATCTGGTTCAGGATCAACATTTTTTAATTTGACATATGATAAAGATGCAGAAAAAATTGCATCTGCACTGCAAACACGGTTTCCCCAATTTCGTGTATTTACACTAGCTTTGGACAATACTGGTGTCCTTACTCAGAAGTAAGTCATAGACTTAATCTCTTTTTAGGTATAATACGCATGAAAAAATCACAGCCCATACGCATGTGCATCGCTTGCAGAAGTCGTCATCCTCAAAATACCTTAATACGGTTAAGACAAGATGATAAAGAGATTGTAGCATTTGATGGTCAAGGTAGAAGTTTTTATCTATGTAATGAGTGTGTGAAAAATGAAAAAAAAGTCAAAGGCTTAGTGAAGCGTTTTAAGCAAGACAAAGAACACTTTACTAAGCTTTTAAAGGAGTTAATGAATAATGGATAAAGTTAAAATCCAAGAAATAGCAGCTGAAGCAGGACTCTCAAACGGAGATTTACTTGAGAAGGCTAAAGAACTAGGCTTTGATGTAAAAGCTGCCAATAGTGCAATCAGTTTTGATGATGCTGGGATACTTGTAGATTATGCAATTTCAGGTACATTGCCAAAAGGTTTTACCAAACCGAATGAAAAGAAAAAGATTAAAGTTGTCAAAAAGAAAGAGATAACAGATGCTCCTAAAGCTAAAGAAGAAACTGTAGAAACTCCTATAATAGAAGAACCATCTGCAATTGAGGCTACTATAGAAACTGAAATTTCTGATAAACCTGATAAAACAGAAGAAGTAGAAACTACTGAAGAGATTATTCCTAAGCCTGCACCCAAAGAGGTCAAAAAGCGTAAAGGTATATCTGTAGTTAGTAAAAAAACGGAAGCAGAAGAGACTAAAGAAGAAAATACAGAAGTAAAACCTGTAAGAAGAGTACTCTCTCGTGGTGGTATCAAAATTGTACGTAAAGCAAAACCTGCACCAGTAAGAGCAGGGACTAAAATATCTTTAGGGTCAACTTTTGGTAATAAAAATTATGAACCATATGAAGGTAAAAAGAAAGTCAAAAAAGGTCCTGCTCAAGCAAAAGAGAGTGGGACTAAAATTGATATTTTCAATCATGACAGTATGTCTGGTGATATTGACAGTGGTTTTGGTGGTGAAGAAGTTGTACTTTTAGATTTTTCTGATAAAAATATCTATGAAGATATGATGCGTCAAGAACAAAAACGTAAAGAAGAGATGAAAAAGCGTGAAGCTGCTAATGGAGGTCCTGTACGAGGGAGATCACCATTCCGTCCTCAGCAACGTCGTTCACTTAAGCGTGGTGGAAAACGTAAGAAATATGCAAAAGAAGAGAATACTGAAGTAGTAACATCAATCGAAATACCTGAAAATGTAAGGGTTTATGAGTTTGCTGAACAAGTAAACCGTTCTATGAGTGAAGTGATTGGTTGTCTATTTGCTCTTGGTATGATGGTAACAAAAAATGACTTCCTCTCTAAAGATGAGATAGAAATTCTCGCAGAAGAGTTTGAAGTAGAAGTAACAACTGTCAATCCACTAGATGAGTTAGCTATCGAAGATGACTATAATGAAGAGGAAGATGCAGATGCAACAGAGCGTCCTCC
>Ga0256827_10000209_pt1 | contig 34835 bp, 30 predicted proteins | sample CV84metaG_FD_185977 | JGI IMG/M metagenome (GOLD analysis project Ga0256827, IMG submission 185977) | Hydrothermal vent microbial communities from East Pacific Rise, Pacific Ocean - CV84 | ecosystem: Environmental > Aquatic > Marine > Hydrothermal vents | place: Pacific Ocean: East Pacific Rise...
AAGATAAGTATTATATAACTACAGGAAATGCAACAGAAAAAAGCAGTATACCTGTAATTACAGGTCTTATTGAAAAAATAAACAGCTTAGATAAAGAAGAACTAAAAACTTACTACAAACAAGTATTAAACGAAGGTGAACTTTCTGACAAAGGTGGAGCTGGTCTTGGTTTAATAGACATGGCAAGAAAATCTGGCAATAAATTATCATATCGTTTTATTGATATAAATGATACTGACACATATTTTTATTTACATACAATACCTACTTTAAAAGATTTATCTGCTGACTTTAACAAAGTAGCTAAGGATTCGCTTGATAATATAGTTGACATTCATAACACTCTTAATAATGAAGATATAAGGTTAATTTACAATGGTGTTATGAATCAAGAAAGTTTGAAAGGTTTGCTACAAACAATTGAAGGACACTTATCTGATTCTGCAGATCAAAAAAATAAAATGTTTTATATTGTAATGGAAATGTTACAAAACATTGTAAAACACGCAAGTAACCCTAATGATGAAGAAGGAGGTAATCCTGGCATTTTCTTTATTAGCGAAAACAAAGGAAAACATTTATTAACATCTGGTAATTACATGAAAAACGAGCATGTAAAAGAGCTTAACGACAAAATTGAATACGTTAATAAGCTCTCGAACAAAGAAATGGAAGATTATTACAACCATAGTTTATTTGATTTTGAAATTGATGATTCAAAGAAAGCAGGTTTAGGTATTATTGACCTTAGATTAAAGAGTGGAAACAAAATAGGTCACTTTTTAAAAGAAATTGATAATAATTATACTTTCTTTTCGTTACAAATCCAAATTTAATATATAGTTTTGTAAAGTATGGATAAACTTATTATTGAAAAAACTAGCGACACTCCTAGTATACATTTAGATTCCTCTGATAAAATTGAAATATCAGAAAGATCGTTACCTGAAAATGCAATAGATTTTTACAGTCCAATTATTGATTGGTTTAATGAATACTCTAAAAATCCTAATTCAGAAACAATTGTTGATATTAAATTAGAGTATTTTAATACCTCATCAGCAAAACAGATAGCAAAAATTTTACTTATTCTACAAAAATTAGCTGAAAATAATAATGTACTTATAAAATGGTATTATAGTTCAAGTGACTCTGATATGCACTCATCTGGAGTAAGATATTCGAAACTTGTAAAAGTTAAATTTGAATTTATTGAAATAGCATAATTTGTTTTTGAGTGTTTTTTTTAATTATTTTTATAAAATAAACATAAAAGCAAATTTATTATGATGTCAAAAAAAACTATTAGTTTTAAAATTGCAATTATCCTTTTTTATATATTATCTGCAGGAACTGTAACTTTTGGTAGTCTGTATTTTTTTAGAAGCGATATAATGCCATACCACTACTCTTTTTTACATTTAACACCGCAAGAATTAACTAATTTCAATCCAAATATTCTTAAATTAATGATAGTTTTTCTTAAAATAGTTGGCTCTTCATTTATTGCAATAGGAATTGGTATTGCAATTCTCACATTTAGGGGTATTAGACAAAAAAAAGCATGGGCTTGGTGGAGTATTCTAGTAATATACCTCCTCCCTATTATTACTACTTACATAATTACAATTATTGTTTCTAATAACATTACAGAAGGCCCTAAACCACCTTCGTGGTTAGCTTTATCAATGATTATAAACTTATTTATAGCACTTGCACTAAGCATTAACGTATTAAGATGTAAGCAAGTAAAATAATAATTTATTTCAACTCCGATAATTTTTTCTCTATCTCTACTTTTTTAACTTCATCACCAGTCATACGATAAATATTTTTTAACATATACAAAACATCTCTACTATCTGGCTCTTTTATATATACTTTTTCTATGTATATTAAAGCTCTTGTATATTCATACTCTGCTTGTTTTTTCTGTGCTTTTGTTGTTGCATGTTTTATTTTATCTACCCCACTATTGTAATATATTACTCCTAAGTTAAAAGCGGCATCAGTATTTGCTGAATCTATGTCTATAGCTTTAATATATTGAGTTTTCGCATATTCCAAATTACTTTTACTTTCATACATACTTCCTAAAATAAAATACAAATTACTATTTGTTGTATCTTTTTTTATTGCACGTTTAGTATATATAATTGTATTATCAACATCCGAAACAAGAATATAATGATTTATTAATTCATTTATTATATCAGCATCATCAGGAAAAAAAGCTAAGCCTTCTTTCAATGTGTATAAATAAGTATCAATATTCTCCTTTTCTTTATACACATTTGCCAAATCAATATATATTTTACCTTCTCCAAACTTTAATTCAATACACTTTTTATAATACATTATAGCTTTATCGTAATCCTTCATTTTTTCTGAAGCTAAAGCTGAGTTATAAAACAATATTGTATCAGTATACATTATTTCGGGTAATGAATTTATTGCAATACTACTTTCAAAATAATTTAATGCAGTTTTGTAGTCACCATTATTAAAGTGTTCTACACCTTCTTGTGTAAACTCGTTTGTTACATAACCCAAGGCTGTTACTATATTACTAATATATTTCTTATTTAAATCGTATTTACGAGCATTTAAATAACTTATATACGCCTCTTGTAACGGATTTGAGGATAATACTTTCACATTTTCATCATGACTCTCATATATTTCATGAAATACAACCCCTCTATATAACCAATATGTTGCATTTTCGCTATTTTTTGCAGTATTAGCTTTTTCAATATTTTTCTTAGCTTGTATTACATTGCCTTTATCTATAAGCCTGATAATATTATTTAAGCCTGTAGTGTCCTGTGCAAAAATATGTACTACTGATATTGTTATTATTAAAAATAATATCTTTTTAATCATAATATATGTGTGTTTTGAAAATCCAAAAATAATATTTACAATCTACTTATACATATATAGTACTAATATTTAATAAACAAGATATTAACGATTGCATTGCCATAATCACCCTAAACAATATATGCGAAATCTATAATACAATAATACAATACTTTATAGCTTAGCATTGTAGCGATTCAATAAAAATAGTATGAGTTTAGTTTGTGTAGTTTGAGTATATCTTAAAATAATTATTACTTTTGCAACAAAGAAATATATTTCCTAGCGAACGAGGTATTATTTTGAGAAACTATTCTTTTATACGTTATAAAAGACGTTTAATTAAAATCAAATATACTCAATCCATTTAGCTTTTAGGGAATTTATACGGATTTATTTTTTCTTTTTTAGAGGTTAAAATTTTAAGCATAGCTTGTTACGCTTACAATTTTAAGCAAATAAAAATGGAAAAAGAAAAAGTAGAAAAACCGAAAAGCTATGTGGATTGAGTATATACTCAATCCATACAACTATTAAAAAATTTAACTTTCAAAATAAGTAAACAATGAAAGACTTTTCTAAAGAAATAAAAATTACGGCGTCTCGCAGTAGTGGACCGGGTGGACAAAATGTAAACAAAGTAAACACCAAGGTAGAGATACGTTTAAATATTACAGGTTCTCTCCTTCTGTCTAACGAAGAAAAGTTAATTATACTCACCAAGTTAGCAAATAAAATTAATGCAAACGGCGAAATTATTGTTACATCACAAACGGAACGTACACAGTTAAGAAATAAAGAAGTTGCTATTCATAAACTAAACAGAATGATTAGTAATGCACTAAAAGTTAAGAAAAAGCGTAGACCAACAAAAGTACCAAAGGCTGTTAAAGAAAAGCGATTACAAACCAAACATATTGTTTCTGAAAAAAAGGAAAATAGAAAGAAGCCTAAATAATATACTCAATCCATTTAGCTTTTAGGGAATTTATACGGGTTTATTTTTTCTTTTTTAGAGGTTAAAATCTTAAGCATAGCTTGTTACGCTTACAATTTTAAGCAAATAAAAATGGAAAAAGAAAAAGTAGAAAAACCTAAAAGCTATTTGGTTTGAGTATACATCAATCCATTTACTAATTATTAACTCCAAATATATCAATATTATCAATAATATTTATTAGTTCTTTTGGTTTAAATGGTTTACTTATATAATCATTCATTCCTGCACTTATACATTTTTCTTTTTCACCTTGCATTGCATTTGCTGTAACAGCAATAATAAATGTTTGTTTTAACGAATTCCCCTTTTCATACTTTCTCATTTCATCTACAGCTTTGTATCCATCCATAATAGGCATGTGTAAATCCATTAATATTAATTGAATCTCGTTATGTTTTTCTTTGTAAATATTTAATGCCTCCAAACCATTTTTAGCTAACATATATGTATGTTTAGCTTTTATTAATGTTGTTTTTAACAATTCAATATTTACAATATCATCTTCAACTATTAATATATTATATTGATGTTTAACATTAAAATTCAACTCATTTTTTATCTCAATTTTGCCTGATATATCTTTAAATACACCAGCTGTTATTGTAAACCAAAATTCGCTACCTTCGCCCTCTTTACTAGATATACCTATTGTTCCATATAATAACTCGGTTAAATGCTTTGCAATACTTAAACCAAGACCAGTGCCTCCATATTTTCGAGTAGTACTTTTATCTGCTTGAGTAAAATCATTAAATATAATACCTAAATTTTCTTCTTTAATACCAATACCTGTGTCAATAACTTTAAACTTTATTATTACATTAGTTTCTGTTGTTTCAAACAATTCCACAACAACTTTAACATATCCTTTCTTTGTAAATTTAAGAGCATTATTTACAATGTTTGTAATAATTTGTTTAATTCTTACTGGATCTGAGATAATATATTCAGGTATATTGTTATCGTATTCTACAAATAAATCTAAATTCTTTTCTTCAGCTTTAGATTTTAACATTTTAATTACTTCTTCTACTTCGTTATTTAATTTTATTGGTAAGTTTTCTAGTATTATTTGATTTGATTCAATTTTAGAATAATCTAATATATCGTTTATTACAGTTAACAAATTATTGGCAGAGCTATTAATAATTTGAGCATATTCCTTAGCTTTGTCATCCATTTCACAGTCTTGTAAAATATCTGCAATTCCAATAATACCATTCATTGGAGTACGAATTTCATGACTCATGTTAGCTAAAAATAATGACTTATACGTTGAACTCTTTTCAGCATCATCTCTAAGTTTTTCGGCATATTCGTTAGCAATTTTTAATTCATTATTTGTATTAACCAAAATTTCTTTTTGATTAATAATTTCTAAATTTTGCATTGATATTTTATTATTAATTGCTGCAATATTAGATAGGTGTATTTTTTTTAATTTTAATTGTTTTAATATAATTACTAACGAAACTACAATTATAATAATTAACAATGCTGATATTGTTATTATTATAGAATAAACTCTAATCTCTTGATTAGCCTTTTCTACCTTTATTATATTTAACTCATTTTCTTTTTCTAATAACGAAAACTTGTAATCGTTCTCTTTCAGCAAATTAATATTTTCAATAGCATCTATCTTACTTGTTTGAATGTTTATATATAATGAATCTTGAATAACAGAATATTTCTTGAAATAATAGAATGATTTTTCAATATCATTATTATTCTCATATATTTTAGATAACAAAAGATAATTATTAGATAAAATAGAATTATTATTTATTTTTTTTGCAATTTTCAATGACTTATTTAAATAAAAAAATGCTTTCTTAAAATCAGTAACGCTATATAAATCAGCCAAATTAGCATAAGCATTACTTATATCAGTATTTTTCTTTGAAAGTTTATAATATTCAAGCGACTTTAACAAGTACTCTTTTCTTTTTTCTATATTATTTATATTTCTACTTACTAAGGATAAATTCTCATAAATTGCACCTGCTTTTTTATACTCATTTTTATCTATAAAAAATAACTTATTTAATGCCTTATACAAATACTCTTCTGCTAATTTATTTTTATTCATTTTTTCATATAACAAACCAAGATTTATATAATTATCTATCACAATTGTTGTATCTTCTACATTTTCATTTATACCAATTGCTTTCAAATAATATTCTTCTGCTCTATTATACTTTTTTATATAATAATAAACAAAACCAATATTGCTATATGCTGTTGCAAGACCAAATTTTGAATATGAAATATTTTTATTTAAATAAACCATTTCATTAAGATATTCTAACGATTTAGAGTATTCTTTTTTATTTCCATAACAAATTGCTAACGAATTTAATATTTTTGAATATTTTTTAAATTTAGAATATTTACTAAAAATTGTTTTACTTATCAAATAATAATCAATTGCTGAGGTATAATCGCCATAATTATAAAATATATTTGCTATTACATAATTTGCTTCTGCATAATCTACCTTATCACCTCTATGATTAGCATTAAACAATGCTTTTTTACCATATTTAATACTTAAAAATATTGAATCAATATCAAAATACTCATCAGATAATTCAATAAGTGTATTAAATTCAACTTTTCCTGTATCAATATCTAAGCTATTTAACAAGGAATCGATGTTACTATAAGCTGGTATTATATTAAGACTGAAAATAAATATTAAAAATATATTTCTCATAAGAATAACTTCAAAAATACAATATACACACAGTTCTAACAAATATTATTTGAGTTTTTTCAATTAAAAAAAAAACCACATATACACATCTGTACAACAAACGATTACGAATAAATTTACAATAAGTGTTAAAAAAACTTAAAAATATTTTCAAATATTCATATTATTTTACAAATAAAATATTACATTTGCTACTTAAATTGTTTATTAACTCAACTTAAATCATTGAAAAATGAGAAAATTTAGATTATCATTAATGGTATTAGCAGTTGCATCTATGACTGCATTTTATTCTTGCGGACCTTCAGCTGAAGATCAAGCAACAACAGAAGACGAAGTAGCAACAGCTATGGACGAAGCTATCAACGAAGCTACTACAGAAGAAGCTACTACAGAAGAAGTTGTTGCTGAAGAAGAAACAACAGAAGAAGTTGTTGCTGAAGACGGTACTACAGAGGAAACTCCTGCTGAAGAAGCTACAGAAGAAACTGAAGAAGCTCCTGCAGAGTAATTTAAATGTATTACATTTAGAAAAAAAGGTTGACAGAAGTCAGCCTTTTTTAGTTTATACTCAATCCATTTAGCTTTTCGGGAATTTATACGGGTTTATTTTTTCTTTTTTAGAGTTTAAAACTTTAAGCATAGCTTGTTACGCTTACAAATTTAAACGAATAAGAATGAAAAAAGAAAAAGTAGAAAAACTGAAAAGCTATTTAATTTGAGTATATTACTTTTGTCTTACAAAAAAAACTGAGCCAATAATTGTTGGCAAAACAATATTAATTATCCATAACAAACTAACTGTATAAACTACCAACGATACATCCTCAACAAAAACACTAAACACAAGTATTGATGTACTTATTCTTACACCTGGTTCTGATATTACAAAAGTTGGAATAAACATTAAGAAAAGATAAAAAATTCCAATAGTTATAAAGCTTTCAAATATTGATATATCAATACTAAAAAACTGTAATAATAAATAAAACTGAGTATAAAATACAAAATACCTTATCAAACTCAAAAACATTAGCTTAACCAAATCAAAAGAAGAATAACCAGAAGCAGTTGAAATAATACTTCTAATATATTTATTATTCATTTTATTGAAAATAAATATAAATTTACTCAACGAAAAAAATAAAGTAATTAATAAAAAAGTAAAAACAAGAAAAGACCATTTTAAGTAAATATTATTATCAATAAAACAAATGTTACCTTGTTTAATAAATAAAACTGAGAAAGAACCTATTATTAGTGTAATTAAAATTTGCGAGTAACTTCCTAAAATAGTTGAAAAAGTTGCTTTAACCCTATTTTCACTTGATATATACATTATTCTACCAACAAACTCGCCTACTCTATTCGGAGTAAAAATTGATGTAGTTAACCCAGATAATACTGCTTTAAAAGATGTATATATACTTATTATTTCAAAATTGGAGATTAGTAATTGCCATTTTCTAGATTCTATTAGCCAATTTAGAGGCATTAATAACAAAGCCAAAAACAGATACAAATAATTATTAAACTCAAAAATAACTTTAAATTCAATATCTTTAAATTTTATATACATATAGCCGTATGCAGCTATTAAAACAATTACTTTAAAGCTATTAACTAATATTTTATTATTTTTCAGTTTTATTATCAAAGGTATTCATTATAATTATTAGCAATTATACATAAAAAATACGAATTGTTAATTACGAATTACTAATTGTTAATTGAATTATTGTTACTTTTGCAAAGTAAATTATGGGACGAATAATATCAATAGATTACGGAACAAAAAGAGTAGGTTTGGCAGTTACCGACCCTCTCAAAATTATTGCTACAGGTTTAGATGTTGTTCACCCAATGAATTTAATAGAGTTTCTAAAAAACTACAATAGCCAAGAAAACATTGAATTATTTGTAGTAGGTCATGCTAAAACAGTCCGTAATCAAGACTCTGATTCAATGAAACATATAATACCTTTTGTAAAGAAATTAAAAAAAGAATTTCCAGATAAAGAAGTTATAATGATTGACGAAAGATTTACATCAGTTATTGCACAACAAGCAATGATTGATGGCGGAATGAAAAAGAAAAACAGACAAAAAAAAGAAAATGTTGATATTATTAGTGCAACTCTAATATTACAATCATATTTAAAACAAAAAGAATTTTAACAATGATACTTCCAATATGTTTAATAGGTAATACAGTATTACGAAAAAAAGCAAAAGACATAGATAAAAACTATCCTAATTTGGATAAACTAATTGAGGATATGTACGAAACAATGTACAAATCAGAAGGCGTTGGGCTTGCAGCTCCACAAGTTGGTAAAGCAATTCGTCTTTTTGTTATTGATGGCAATGTAATGCAAGAAGAATACCCTGATTTAAAAGACTTTAAACGCATATTTATTAATGCAAAAATTATTAATGAAGAAGGTGATGAATGGTCGTTTAACGAGGGGTGCTTAAGTATTCCTGGTATTAGAGAAGATGTAAAACGACTAAGTAAATTTACATTACAATATTACGATGAGAATTGGCAATATCACGAACAGCTTTTTGAAGGAGGTCAAGCACGAATAATGCAACATGAATACGACCACTTAGAAGGCATTTTATTTACCGATAAAATTTCGCCTATTAGACGTAGATTAATTAAGTCTAAATTGGTATCAATTTCTAAAGGAAGAATAATTCCTAAATATAAATTTGTAAAAAATAAATAGTATTATGAAACGAGTTATTTTATTTATCTCAGTTGCAACACTACTTTTAGCAGCTTGTAACGTAAAAGAAGGTTCTGTTAAGAATGTATTAGTTGATGAAATTTCAACCTATGAAAAAGCACTTATTGATTCTATAAATTACAATATAAATACCGATACAGCAAAAGTATTAATAATTAAATATCAAAATTTTGCTATTCAATATAGTAAAGATTCACTTGCTCCAGTTTTCTTATTAAAAGCTGCCGATTTATGTATATCAACAAAAGATTACAATAATGCTGTTAAACTATACGAAAATGTGTATACTAATTATTCCGATTACGAAAAAACACCTCAAGCATTATTTTTACAAGCAATGACATATTCTGATTTCCTTAAAAACGAATCACTTGGTAGAGCAAAATACCAAGAATTTATTAACAAATATCCAAATCATGAACTTACTGACGATGCTAAAAAATCTATCGAATTTATAGGTAAAACACCTGAAGAAATATTAGATATATTACAAGCAAAGGATAGTTTATCAAACAACTAAGATTATCTTAAATTTTGAACTAAATATTAACTTTATTAATGTTGTTTTACTAATAGTATTCAGTATAACAGCTCTAGTTCAACTATTTTATTATTTCTATTTTTTTATAAGAATATTAAAAAAGGATAAATCAATAAAAAATACAGAAAAACCACCAGTATCGGTTATTATTTGTGCACAAAACGAATACGATAATCTAAAAGAATTTTTACCAAAAATATTAGATCAAAACTATCCTAATTTTGAAGTTGTTGTAGTAAACGATGCCTCTTACGATGAAACAGAGTTTATTCTAACACACTTAGAAAAATCATATAAAAACCTTAGACACACAACAATAAAACCTAGTAAATTTAATCATGGCAAAAAATTAGCACTTACAATTGGTATTAAATCAGCTAAATACGAACATTTAGTACTTACTGATGCTGATTGTTTTCCTGCTAATAATGATTGGATAAGTAATATCATTAGCAGTTATTCATATAAAAAAGAAATTGTTATTGGTTACGGTGCTTTTGTAAAAGAAAAAACTTTACTAAATAAAATTATTAGATACGATAATTTTTATAACTCGCTACATTTCTTAAGTTTTGCTTTAGCAAAAATTCCTTATATGGGAACAGGAAGAAATTTATCATACAAAAAATCTTTTTTTGTAAAAAATAAAGGTTTTGCAAGTCATTATGGTATTTTATCTGGCGACGATGATTTATTTGTAAACGAAAATGCTACAAAAGATAATGTTTCGGTTCTATATTCACCCGAAAATTTTACTTACACAAAATCTAAAAAAACATTCACAGATTGGTATTTTCAAAAAATACGACATTTATCAGCTTCAACAAAATATAAATTTTCACATAAAATACTTTTATCAATTGAACCATTAAATAGAAGCGTATTTTACTCATTATTAATATTAAGCATATTTCTAAATTGTAAAATAATAGTTTTATCTGCAATTATTATCATATTAATCAAAATTATTTTATTTAATTTTATTTTGAAAAATTTGCAAGAAAAGGATTTATTGTTAATTTCGCTATTATATGATGTAATATCACCAATATTTTATTTTATAATACATATTAATAAAAAAGTAAGAAAGCAAAAATGGAACTAAATCCTAATTTTTCAGAAAAAGCAAGTACCGACTATTATTTAGTTAAATCGGCAATTAATGGGGGCGACCAGGCTTATGCTGAATTAATGGGCCGATATCGTGATTCAATATATTTTATGCTTTTAAAAATGGTTAACAATAGTATTGATGCAGAAGACCTTACTATAGAAGCATTTAGTAAAGCATTTAAAAATATAGAACAGTATTCTCCAAAATTCGCATTTAGCACATGGCTCTATAAAATAGCAACAAATAATTGTATCGATTTTTTACGTAAAAAGCGTTGCACTACCGTTTCTATTGATAATGATACATCTGATATTAACTCTGGTTCAAATATCTCCTTTAAAGCAAAAACACTAAACCCAGAAGAACAATTAATGAAAGAACAAAAACATAAACTTGTTCGCGAAATTGTTGAAAAACTAAAACCTCGTTACAAACGTCTTGTTAAATTACGCTATTTTGACGAACTATCTTACGAAGAAATAGCTCAAGAACTTGATATTCCTCTCGGAACAGTTAAAGCTCAGCTTTTCCGCTCTCGTGAGTTACTTCAAAACATAATTAGAAAATCTAATAAAAATATTTAGTTTATTTCATATTTATATATTCAATACATTTAGTTTTTCGAGAATTTATACAGATTTATTTTTTCTTTTTTAGAGTTTAAAATTTTAAGCATAGCTTGTTACACTTACAATTTTAAGCATAGCAAGGTATATTTTTTTTAAAATATATAAAAGTGTAAAGTTTATCCTACTTTTTCCGTTATTACAAGTAAAGAATAAACTTCTTTTTGTAACTTTGCAAATTAAAGCAATTTACAATGGGTATCTTTGGTATTTTCTCAAAAGAGAAAAAGAAAAGTTTAGATGATGGATTATCAAAAACAAAAGAAAGTGTTTTTAAGAAACTATCGCGTGCAGTAGCGGGTAAAACTAAGGTTGATGAAGAAGTTTTAGATAACTTAGAAGAAATTCTTATTTCATCGGATGTTGGCGTTGATACAACACTTAAAATTATTGAGCGTATAGAAAAACGTGTTGCAAACAATAAATATTTTGGCACAAGCGAATTAAACAAAATACTTAAAGAAGAAATTGCTAATCTATTAGAAGAAAATAATTCAACTGAAGTAGATATTAATTTTTCCACCAAAAACGGTCCTTATGTAATTATGGTTGTTGGAGTTAATGGAGTTGGAAAAACCACTACTATTGGCAAACTAGCTTATCAGTTTAAAGGAATGGGTAAAAAAGTATATCTTGGAGCTGCCGATACTTTTAGAGCTGCAGCTGTTGAACAGCTAGATATTTGGAGTAAGCGTGTTGGTGTACCAATTGTAAAACAAGATATGGGTTCTGACCCTGCTTCTGTCGCTTTCGATGCTCTTTCATCGGCAAAAGCAAACGAAGCTGATATTGTAATAATTGATACTGCTGGCAGATTACATAATAAAATTAACTTGATGAACGAGTTAACGAAGATAAAAAATGTAATGAAAAAGGTTATTCCAGACGCACCTCATGAAATCTTATTGGTTCTAGATGGTTCAACAGGACAAAATGCCTTTGAACAAGCCAAACAATTTACAGCAGCCACAGAAGTTAATGCTTTAGCACTTACTAAGTTAGACGGCACTGCAAAAGGTGGTGTTGTTATTGGAATTTCCGACCAATTTAAAATACCTGTAAAATACATTGGTATTGGTGAGCAAATGGAAGACTTACAAATATTTAACAAACACGAATTTGTTGATTCACTTTTTAGCTAAACAAAACTATACATTTGAAAAAATCTGTTAATATTATAACTCTTGGTTGCTCAAAAAACCTTGTAGATTCTGAATTTATTCTAAAACAATTAGAAGCAAACGATTATACTGTAAAATACGACTCTAACGATAAAACAGATGTAGTAATACTCAATACTTGCGGTTTTATTAACGATGCAAAAGAAGAATCAATAGAGAGTATTTTAAACTATGTTGATGCAAAAAAAGCAGGTTTATTAGATAAACTTTATGTTATTGGTTGCTTATCAGAAAGATATAAAGAAGATTTACAACGCGATATTCCTGAAGTTGATAAATATTTTGGTGTAAATAATTACGAGGAAATTGTAAAAGGTATTAATGCTGATTACAAAAAAGAACTTGTAGGCGAGCGTGTTATTACCACTCCAAAGCATTATGCTTATTTAAAAATCTCAGAGGGATGCGACCGCACCTGTTCATTTTGTGCAATACCACTTATTCGTGGCAAACATGTATCAAAACCTATTGAAGCATTAATGGCAGAAGCTAAATATTTAGTATCAAAAGGCGTTAAAGAGCTTATTCTTATAGCTCAAGATTTATCTTATTACGGTTTAGATATTTATAAAGAGCAAAAACTTTCTGAGTTAGTAGAGAAACTATCTAATATTGAAGGCATTGAATGGATTAGACTACACTACTTCTACCCTGCCAATTTCCCTTATACTATTATTAATGTTATTAAAAACAACCCAAAAGTTTGTAAATATATTGATATTGCATTACAACATATTAGCAATAATATGCTTAGTAAAATGAAACGTAATATCACAAAAGAAAAAACCTACAAACTTATTGATGATATTAGAACAGCAATTCCTGATATTCATATACGTACTACAATTTTAACAGGTCACCCTGGCGAAACCGAACAAGATTTCTATGAATTACTTGAATTTGTTAAAAACAGCCGTTTCGAACGACTTGGAACTTTTACATACTCCGAAGAAGAAAATACTTATGCAGGCGACGAATATACCGATGATATTCCTGATGATGTAAAAACCAAAAGAGCTGAGCAAATAATGGAAATTCAGCAAAATATTTCAGCTCAAATAAATTCTGAAAAAATTGGTAAAATATTAAAGATAATTATCGATAAAACTGAAAACAACTATTATGTTGGACGCACTGAATACGATTCTGCTGATGTTGATAATGAAGTAATTATTAAAACAGATAAAAAATTAAAAATTGGCGAATTCTACAATATTAAAATCATAGAGGCTTCAGATTTTGATTTAATTGGAGAAGTTATTACATCTTAATATTTTCTTAACATTCTCAAACAATTTAGCTTTTCGATAATTTATACGGGTTTATTTTTTCTTTTTTAGTGTTTAAAGTTTTAAGCATAGCTTTAAACGAATAAAATAGAAAAAAAACTCGAAAAGCGAAATGGTTTGAGTATATACTAAAAAAAACCTCCAAAAAATAAATTTTGGAGGTTACTATAAATTATAATCACTACTCTAGTGTACCGTATTCTTTTTAACAGGTACTCCAGTATTTGTTTTTGTAGTTTTCTTTGTTTTACTTGGTTTATTCGGCTTTGCTGAAGTTGAATTTGCAGGTTTAACCGGAACAACAATATTTCCTTCAATTTTCAACACTATTGTTTGTTTTTTAGGATCGTTTGTATTTACCGTAATATTCTTATGTTGTTTATTACGTTTCCCTCTAGAATTAAAAGTTACAGATATTATACCTGTCTCTCCTTTTTTTATAGCAGTGTTAGTTTTACTAACAGCAGTACAACCTCAACTACCCTTTACATGCCTAATCTCTAGGTCACGTTCTCCTGTATTCTTAAATTTGAAATCATGTTTAATTACATCACCTTGCTTTGCTTCTCCAAAATTATACACCATTTCATCAAAAACAATTTTTGGTGCTTTTGCCAATTCTTTTTCCGATAAATTACTAAAGTCTTCTTTTATTGTACTTCTAACGCTAATAGAATTTCTACTACTATTCTGCATATCATCATTAATTACAACTAAGAATCGTGCATTTTGAGAACCCCAATTTTGTTTCCCATCAGCTTTTACATTTTTATTTGCATTATAAGTAACTTCTATAACACCTTTTTCGTTAGGCTTTAACTCCTCTGGCTGTGCTTTTACAGTCAAATACTTAGGAACATTTTTAAAAGTCAACTTCATTTTTGCAATACTTGTATTTACAACTTTTATCTGCTCTTTTTTTACAGCTGTATTCATTATATTACCTAACGAAAGATAGGTCTTTTTTAATCTTAAACCTGTACTACCAAATGTTCGTGTATACTCATCAGCAATTGTTCTTGGTTTTGGAGTTACTGTTCCTTGAACATATACAGTTGTAACTGTTGGATTTGTATTTGCAAATACAGTTACTCTTTTATTAATCTTACCTGTATTTCTCGTGGGATTAAACGTAGCTTTAATATATCCTTTACCACCCGGAACAACAGCCGTTTTTGTCCACTCAATTATTTTTACTCCGTAATCAGCTTTTACATTAGTCAGCAATAAATCATCGCCACCTGTATTAGTAAACTCATAATTAATTTTAATTAAACCCGCTTGTTCTTTCACTGTTCCTAACTGAAACACACTTTCATTAAAGGAAATTGCAGGTTTTTTTTGTTGAGCAAACCCACTTATATTAAATATAAGAAGAGTTGCAATAACTAAAAACATTCTATTTTTCATCATTAAAAATTTTTAAAACATTCAAATTTATAAATAAAATAGAATAATAAGAGATTTTTAAGTATTAATTTTTATTAAATTATATTATTTTTTCAATTAGTTATTCAGTGTACATCTATATACACCAATACTACAATGCTTTACACAAAATAATTATTTATTAACTTTTTACGTTTAATACACTATATTTGCACAAATTTTTATAATAAAAAGATGTTAATATATTTTATTGGATACATAGCGGCAGGAAAGAGTAAATGGGGACAACGATTAGCAAAAGAATTTGATTATAATTTTGTTGATACTCGTAAAATAATGGAACAAAAATCAGGAATGACTTTCGGTGCATTATTACAAAACAAAGAGCTTTTTATTAAATTTGAGCAAGAAACTTTATATGAAGTTTCTAAAATGCAGAACACAATTATTGCAACAAGCGAATTACTACCTTGTAGAGCCAATAATATGGAAATTTTGAATAGTACAGGAATCACATTTTATTTAAGAGCAGGACTAGGTTGCATTATGATGAAAATTGCAAAACGCACACAAGAAATCCCATTTTTAGCAGGTATGGATCATGATTTCATACCTGATTTTATAAAAATGGAAATGGAAAATAGGAAACCATTCTACGAACAAGCAAAAATAACCTACCTTGCACGAGAACTTAAAATGGAAAAATTAAAAATGTTATTAAACAAATATACTCAATCAAAATAGCTTTTCGGTTTTTCTACTTTTTCTTTTTTATATAAAATTTATTTTTCTTTTTAAAATAAATCTCACCATTACCTATTATACTTTCATGTGCACCCAACATCAAGTATGAGTTATCATATAAACTATCATTAAATAGTTTAATTGTATTGTATTGCAAATAGTTATCAAAATATATTAAAACATTCCTACACAAAATTAGGTCATATTTTATAAAAAAGGGATTTTCTTTTTTTACTAAATCTCCTACGGCCCATCTTGGTTTATTTTTAAGTTCATTATTCATTAAAATAACGTCATTACTTTTATCTATTGTAAAATACTTTTCATAAGGAATATCTTTAATATCGTCATAATTAAAAGGATTCTTCTTTATTACATTATCAAAATTATCTAGGTAATTTAAATTAAACCTAAATTTATAAGTTCCTTTCTTCGCAAAATCAATAACATCTTTATTTATATCACTAGCATACACATTTGTTTTATCAAAAAGGTCTAATTCTTTTAAAAGAATTAACATAGAATACACCTCTTGCCCAGTAGAACAGCCTGCATGCCATATATTAATAGTTTTACGTTTAGCTAATTCTGGTAGAATTTTATATTTTACACAATGCCAATTTTTTGGATCTCGAAATAATTCTGTTGTATTTACTGTAATATCTTTAATAATTTGCTCTACAAATTCTTTATTATTTTTTATTTTATACAAAAGCCCATTAAAATTAAGCTTGTTATCATCAAGTATTATATCAATTCTACGAGTCAACGACTTAGTAGAATAATTACTTAGATCGTACTTAGTATTTACTTTTAGTATTTGATTAAATTCTATTAGTTCCTCTGTTAATATTCCCATTAATACAAAGATACATTTTTTCTATTTAATAATATACTTATTTATTTATTTACTCAGTTAATATACTCAAAGCAAATAATTATTATAAAATCTAAACTAATTTAAATATGTTTATATCTTTTTATCTTAATAAATGATTTTTTGTGATATTTATCATAAAATAATTGTAAAAAAACCTAGAAATTAGTACCAAAATTACATTAATATGAGAGTAGACAGAATAGTTGAAAACATTAAGAATACAGAACTATCCGAACAAGTAGATTTAAGCTCGGTTAGCAAATTAATTGAAACATATAAAGACAAGCGAGGCAACTTAATTCCTTTACTACAAGGGACTCAGGCAATTTTTGGTTATATACCAAAAGAAGCATTTTACCTTATAAATAAAGCTACGGGAACACCTCTTAGCGATATATATGGAGTTGCAACATTTTATTCGCAGTTCAGGCTAAACCCTGTAGGGAAACATATTATAAAAGTTTGTCACGGAACAGCTTGCCATGTACAAGATGCTCCTGTTTTAACACAAGCTTTAGAAGAAGTATTAAATGTAAAAGATGGCGAATCAACTGAAGATATGCTATTTACATTAGAAAGTGTTGCTTGTTTGGGCTGTTGCTCTTTAGCTCCTGTAATGATGATAGGCGACGAAACCTACGGTAATCTTGATGGGAAAGCAGCAGTAAAAGTAATTAAGCAAATTAAACGAAGTGAGGGATAGATGGTTCTAGTGTTAAAGTGTTCTATGGCTATATTATAACAGATTTAACCATTCAACACTTTAGCCATTTAACCATAGAACAATAGAATATGATAAAAAAAATATTAGTAGGACTCGGAAGTTGTGGAATAGCAGCAGGAGCAAAAAAAACATACGATAAATTAAACTTGATTGAAAATAAGAACTTCATTCTTGATAAAACTTCGTGTATTGGTATGTGTTACAAAGAGCCATTAATTGAGGTTATTGATGAAACAGGCTCTTATTTATACGGAAAAGTTGATGAGAAACGAGCTTTAGAAATTATAGACAGACATATAAATAATAACGAAATAATAAAAGAATGGGTTGTAAAAACCGACAAATTTGAGACAAGTGAAAAAGATTTTCTAAACGGACAAGTAAAAATTGCACTTCGAAATTGTGGCTATATAAATCCTGAAAGAATTGATGAATACGTTGAACGTGGAGGTTATTCAGCTATTAAAAAAATAGCAACAGAAAAACTATCACAAGAAAATGTAATTCAAGAAATTTTAGATTCAGGTATTAGAGGTAGAGGTGGTGGAGGTTTTCCTACTGGTTTAAAATGGCGATTTGCAAATAAAAGTGTAAATAAAGAAAAATTTATTATTTGCAATGCCGACGAAGGCGACCCTGGTGCATTTATGGATAGATCGTTATTAGAAGGCGACCCACATTCTGTTTTAGAAGGAATGATAATTGGAGCCTATGCTATTGGAGCAAACTCAGGTGTAATATACTGTAGAGCGGAGTATCCTCTTGCAATTCAGCGGTTAAATATTGCAATAAGCCAAGCAAAAGAAAAAGGCTATTTAGGTAGTAATATTATGGGTATCGAAGAATTTAGCCTTAATATTTACGTAAAAGAAGGAGCTGGAGCATTTGTTTGTGGCGAAGAAACTGCACTTATTGCCTCAGTTGAAGGCGAGCGAGGAATGCCACGTAAACGCCCTCCCTTTCCTGCTGTATCAGGGCTTTGGCGAAAACCTACAAATATTAATAATGTAGAAACTCTTGCAAATATTTCGTGGATTTTAGCAAACGGAGCAAAAGAGTTTACAAAATATGGAACAGAGAAATCATCAGGAACAAAAGTATTTGCTTTAACAGGTAAAATTAATCACGGAGGATTGGTTGAAGTACCTATGGGTATAACAATTCGCGATATAATTTTTAAACTTGGTGGAGGTATTCCTAACGGTAAAAAGTTTAAGGCAGTTCAACTTGGAGGTCCTTCTGGAGGCTGTATTCCTGAGAGTTTAATAGACACACCTGTTGATTACGACAGTGTAAATGCAACAGGTGCAATTATGGGTTCGGGCGGAATGGTTGTAATGGACGAAAGCACTTGCATGGTAGATATGGCACGCTTTTTCTTGAATTTTACAGCAGAAGAAAGTTGTGGTAAATGTACATTCTGTCGTGTTGGAACTAAGCGTATGTTAGAAATCCTAAATCGTATTGTTGAAGGAAATGGAAAAGAAGACGATATTGAACGGCTAGAAGAACTTGGCGAGCAAATTAAGAATAATTCACTTTGCGGACTAGGGCAAACAGCTCCAAATCCTGTTTTAACAGCAATAAAATATTTCAGATTCGAATTTGAAGCACATATTATTAAAAAACGTTGTCCGTCATTAAACTGTAAACCATTAATTACTTTCGAGGTAGATACTGATAACTGTACAGGCTGTACGCTTTGTGCAATTGGCTGCCCAGTTGATGCAATAGATGGAGCAAAAAAAGAGGTGCATTTTATCCGTCAAGCAGATTGTATCCATTGCGGTATATGTTTTACAAAATGTAATTTTAATGCAATTACTTTAGATAAATTGAATTTGAGTGTTTAAAGCCCCACCTCCGCCTCCCCAAAGGGAGGAACTTTGGTTGTGGTTAAAATAAAATACTTATTCCAAAATAAGCAGACTCCCTCTCCTTTGGAGAGGGTTGGGGTGAGGCAAAAAATAGAATACGATGAAAATAAAAATAAATAATAAGCAAATACAAGCAAACGAAGGCGAAAGCATTTTAGATGTTGCAAAACGTGAAGGAATAAAAATACCAACATTATGTCACGACCCACGTCTTGAGCCATATTCGTCGTGTTATGTTTGCATTGTAAAAATAGAGGGTGTTCGTGGTAATCAGCCATCTTGTTCAACAAAAGTTACAGATGGTATGGAAATTACCACCGATAGCCTAGATATTTACAAAGCTCGTAAAACAGCTCTCGATTTACTTTTGAGTAATCATTATGCCGATTGTGCAGCTCCTTGTAAAGAAACTTGCCCTGCTGGAGTTGATGTTCAGGGATATATTTCGCTTATCGATAAAGGAATGTACAGCGAGGCTGTAAAATTAATTAAAGAAGTTAATCCATTACCTGCAATTTGTGGTCGTGTGTGCGTTAGACCCTGCGAAGACGCTTGTCGTCGAAACTTATTAGACGAAAACGCACCTGTTGGTATTGATTATATGAAACGTTTTGCTTCTGATTACGATTTAGCAACAAATCATTATAAACCAGAGATTAAGCCAAGTACAGGCAAAAAAGTTGCCGTTATTGGTGCAGGTCCTGGCGGATTAACATCAGCATATTATTTACAACAAGAAGGTCATCAGGTTGATATTTACGAAGCAAAAGAATACGCTGGCGGTTGGTTGCGTTATGGTATTCCTGAATACCGATTACCAAACAATTTGCTTGATAAAGAGGTAGAAACCATAACCGAACTTGGTACAAATATTTATTACAATAAAAATTTTGGCGAAAATATTTCTTATAAAGATATTAAAGAAAACTACGATGCTACAATTCTAACAATTGGCTCACAAAAAGGTACTTTACTTGGTGTTAATGGCGAAGATGCAGAAGGTGTTTACTCTGGTGTTGAGTTTCTTAACGAAATGGAAATGACAGGAAAAAAACCAGATTTTTCGGGTAAAACAGTTATTGTTGTTGGTGGTGGAAATACTGCAATGGACTGTATTAGAACATCGCAACGACTTGGTGCAAAACGCACTGTAATAGTTTATCGACGTACCGAAAACGAAATGCCTGCAAATCCTATAGAAATTCACGAAAGCAAGTTAGAAGGTGTTGAATATATGATTTTAACAAACCCAACAAAGGTTAATAAAAACGAAAACGGTAAATTAAAATCTATAACTCTAATAAAAATGGAACTTGGCGATCCTGACTCATCAGGACGTAGACGACCAATGGCTATTGAGGGTAGCGAATTTGAGCTTGAAGCCGATTATATTTTGGCTGCAATTGGTCAGAAAACTGATGTAAATTTCATTAATAATATTAACGAGCATACCAATGAAGGCGAACTTATAATAAACAAATGGGGCGATATTGATGCAAATCCTAAAACCCTACAAACGGGTATTACTTCGGTATTTGCTGCTGGCGATGGAGTAACTGGAGCGGCAACTTTAATTGAAGCTATTGCTCAAGCAAATATTGCAGTACATTCGGTTAAACAATATTTAAATGACGAAGAAATTAAACCTAAACAAAAAGAATTTTTAAGCAAAAAAGAAAACTTCAAAAAGCAAGCACGCGAAGAATATGTTGGAAAATATGCAAGGCAATTGCGTGAAGATATGCCTGTTTTAGACACAGAGCTTAGAATGAATTTTAATGAAGTTGAGTTAGGTTATGCAAACGAAGAAATTGCAAAAAAAGAAGCTCAACGATGTATGGAATGCGGTTGTGTAGAGTATTTCGATTGCGAACTAAAGGAACACAGCACAACTTATAGAGCTGAGCAAGAAATTTACGAGGGCGAGTTTAAAGAATATAAAATAGATTTTTCGCACGAAAATATCGAAATTGATAATAACAAATGTATTTTATGTTCTCGCTGTATAAGAATGTGTGATGAAGTGGTTGGTGCAAATGCTCTTGGACTTGTTAATCGTGGTTTCGAAACTTATGTTGCTCCTGCTATGGGCAACAGTTTAAACCATACAAATTGTGTTAGTTGCGGTTTGTGTATTGAAACTTGTCCAACTGGTGCAATTACCGAAAATTACAAGTTTAAACCCGGACCTTTAAAGTTAGATAAAGTAAAAACAATATGTAATTACTGCTCGGTTGGTTGCGAAATTGAAGTTAATCACCGCAATGGCTACGTAATGAAAGTTTCATCAAGTAACGGATTTGTTAACAGCGACTTAATCTGTAAAAAAGGGAAGTTTGGATATCAATACATTAACAATCCAAACAGAATTACAAAACCTCTTTTAAAGAAAAATGGAGAATGGTCACAAATATCATTTGATGAAGCATATAGCATAATTAAAGATAAAATAACAGCGGTTAAACCCGATGAAAATATGTTTTTTGCAGGTGCAAGAATGAGCAACGAAGAACTTTATATGATTCAAAAACTAGCTCGTGCAGGTGCTAAAACAAATAATATAGCAAGTTTGCACTATATGGGACGAGGAATAGCATACCATTTTAATAACACTGCAAACGCTAAATTTGATGAGCTAAAAAATGCTAGTAAAATCTATTATTTTGGCACTGAATTTAAAGGAGTTCCATCATTTTTTATAAATAATGCTAGAAATCGTCAAGAAGTACCAGTACAGCTTATAACCACAAGTATTAATGAAAAAGCTAAATTAAGAGCTGAATCAATTACAAATATAGGTTCGTTCTATTATTTTGTGAAAGCTGTAAACCATTATATTTTATCGCATAATATGCAAAATAGCTTATTTATTAACGACCGTACAAAAGGATTTGAAGATTACAAACAAAATCTTTTATCAGAAGATTACTCTGATTTACTACATAAGAGTGGTATAGAATGTCCGCACAACATTATCGAATTTGCAAAACAATATAATAATGAAATAAATGCAATTTTGATTTTCAATGAAGAAGAAATTTCTGCAAATACAAGTTTTGAATTATATAATTTAGCAATGATAACAGGCAAACTAAGTAAAACTGCAAACGGAATTATTGCAATAAAAGAAAAAAATAATTCGCACGGTTTAACCGATATGGGAATTTGCCCAAAACACAGTGTTGGTATGCAAAAGTTTGATAATACTGAGTTTGCTGACAAAATAAAACAAACTTGGGATATTTCAGAATTACCAAATGCACCACAAGTAAAACCTTTTGAAGCCATTGAAACAGGCAAATTTAAAAACATATTTATTTTTGGTGAAGACCCTGTGGGAACAGCTTTAAATCCTGATAAAACCAATAAATGGTTCGATGTAGATTTTCTTGTTGTACAAGATAGTTTTATGACAGAAACAGCCGAAAAAGCTGATTTAATTCTTCCTGCAAGTTTTACTATTGAAAATGATGGTAGTTTTACAAATACACAAAAAATAATTCAACAATTTAATGCAGGTATTAAAAGTAAAATTGAACAAACTACTTTAGAACAACTACTTGCTATTAATTCTAAATTTAGAGTAAATAGACTAGAAAATGCTCAAGATGTGATGAATGAAATTATTTCGTTACTTCCTGTAAATAAAGATTTACCAATATTCAATTTGGAATATACCGATAAGGATAACAATAATAAGTTATTTAATTTTGGTGTTGATTATTTAGAAAAACTTTTAACAGAGTAAAACGAACATTCTTGTTCGTTGATAACTTTAAAAAAGATGCCATCTTTTTAAAAGATGGTATCTTTAAATTAGGACAAACTCATACCTTAATATTTTTAAAAACGTATAAACTTAGCTTTACTCAGTATGACAGCCTTTGATTAAAATCTTGTAATTACCCCCAATAATTTGTCATTCTGAACGCAGTGAAGAATCTAACATATAAAAAGATTCTTCACTATGTTCAGAATGACAATTCATTTAAGCCTTGTTTGTAAACTTAAATTCAATTCCATCATACAAGTCGTATGAAATATACAACGTGTGAATAATAACTATAATTGTACTATTAAATGAGTAAAACGAACATTCTTGTTCGTTAACACTAAATTAAAAAAGATACCATCGTTCTAAAAGGTGGTATCTTTACAAATGTATTTGTCAAGTTTAACCAAAACCTATATTTTAGCAATAAAAATATATAAATGCAAAAAAACAAATACTACAAAAGCCGAATTGCTGAATTAGAAGTTGAAAAAGGAAATTCGAAAAAGAAAAGTAATATTTATTCTGTTACACGTTTAGTTTTTTTTATTATCCTTACCATACTAAACATTTACGCATTTAACTATGTATTTTTAATAGGATTAGTATTGTTACCTATTTCAATAATACTGTTTGGTTTACTTGTTAAATATCATAACAAAAAAGAAGAGGAGCTTAATAAATTTGCTCAGCTTATAAGTATTTACAAAAACGAAATTCGTAATATAAAATCAGAAAATATTTTTGGTAATGGCTCACAATATATCGACCATAAACATTTATATACATCAGATTTAGATGTATTTGGTAAATTTAGCCTTTACAATTTAATAAACAGAACCATAACAAAAAACGGTAGCAATATTTTAGCAAAATGGCTAAAACAAAGTTCAACAAAAAATGAGATAGCCCAAAGACAAAATACAGTAAAAGAGCTTGCTAAAAAAACAACTTTCAAAGAAGAATTTCTTAGAACATTTTTTTATTCAAAAAACAACACAAACAAAAACACAAGCGATTTAAAAGAGTGGATAGAAAACTTCGAGCCATATTTTACAAACAAAAAAACACTTATAATTTATTCGTGGGTTTCGCCAATAATAATACTTATAAGTTTTGCCATTGGATATATTTACCCGCTAATTTGGATACTTACATTTATTTTTATTTCAGTAAATTTTATTGTGTTAACGGGGCAACAAATAAAAGTAAATAAAATTGATATCCATTTAGGTAAACAAGCTGATATTTTTAAACGTTTTTCAAAACTTGTAAGTTTAATAAAAAATGAAGATTTCAAATCTGATTTAGCCAACAGATTAAAGACAGAACTGATAGGTAAATACAATCCTGAAAAGGAATTTAAAAAAATGGCATTTATATCGAAACGCTTCGACAACAGAACAAATATTTTTTATCGTTTATTGATTTTACCAATATTCATGAACGATATTCATATGTCGGTTAGTGCAGAAAAATGGTTTGTAGAAAATAAAAAACATATTAATAATTGGCTTGAAATTATTGGCGAATTTGATGCTTTATTATCGTTAAGTATTTTATATTTCAACAATAATGATTGGATTTTCCCAGAAATTGTTGATGCTGATTTCCTTATTGATGCTAAAGAACTTGCACACCCTTTAATACCAAAAGAAACAAGTATTACAAACAGTTATAACATTTCGGGCAAAGCAAAAGCTGATATAATAACAGGTTCGAATATGGCAGGAAAAAGTACATTTTTACGTACAATTGCTGTAAATATGATTTTGGCTTATGCCGGAGCTCCTGTAAATGCAAAAAGTTTTAAATTATCGCAAATAAGGATACTTACATATTTCAGAATTCACGATTCGCTTGAAGAAAGTACATCTTCGTTTTATGCCGAACTTAAACGAATTAGAGATATTTTAAACATAATAAAAACAAATGATAACTGCCTTTTACTTTTAGATGAACTTTTACGAGGCACAAACACTACTGACCGAAATTTAGGAAGTGTAGCAATTATCAAACAGTTTTTAAAATACAACGCTGTTGGTATTGTTGCAACTCACGACCTTAGTATTGCCGATATGATTAAACAGTTCCCTGAACAAGTCCGCAATTTTAATTTCGATGTTAATGTAAAAAATGACGAATTATTTTTTGATTACAAATTAAAAGAAGGTGTTTGTAATAGCTTTAACGCTACACTTCTAATGAAGAAAATTGGTATTGATTTTGATTTATAAAAAAAGCCACTCCAAAACATGAAGTGACTTCTTTAACTATTACTAACCTTATCTTTATATTATTTAAAACTTATTGTTAAATCTCTTACATAGGTTGGATTATATGGACTTAACGTGTTAATACTATTTTCTAGTGGATTATAATCTCCTATTGGAGCAGTACCGCCTTGAATAAATCCATAATGATTAAAATAACCTGGAGCTGCGGTGTTAAATAAATAATTATCAACATCTTGCTGAACAGCATATCCTAAAGCAACTATTTGGTCGTTAAACACCGTATGTATTGAGTTTGTTACTAATAATTCAGCTCTGTCTGTTGAATTTAAATTATTTCGAGGTAATCCAACTTCAGCCACTGCTATATCAGTAACTTCGTTAGCCGAAGCAACAAAAGCCCAATCGTACCCAACTGCTGTACTATCAAAGAAATAAGCATTCGGATGATCTGAATTTCCATACACATTTACTATGTTACCTGTTTTTCCTGCAAACATTTTTAATGAATTCATATACCATATATCATTATTTATATCAGGTAAACCAATTACTTCAACTGTCATTTGCTCATTGTATCCATTTTCACCCGCTTCACTATATGCAATTTTAAATAGTGCATCAGGAGCATTTGCATTATCAGTTCTGTTAAGATTATATGGTTTAAGAATTGCAATTCCTTTTACAGGCGACTGATTCCAAAACACTTGCAAACCATTCCCTCCATCAGCATTTGCTTGCGAACCAGCATCAGAAATTGTCATCTGAAATTCCCAATTTTGTCCATCAAAAGTAGAATTTTCTATCACCTCTAAATGTTTTGCTCTTCCATCTTCGTCACTTGTATAAGTTAACGACATTGGTTCGTTAATATTATGAACCGAAATAGTAGTTATTATAGCATTAACTATTGCAGAAGCTCCTTCGCCTACAGCTATAAAAGTTCTTAAATTCTCATAAATATCATTTCCATTTAAAGTATCACTTTGTGTAGTGCTTAAATTCTTAGTCTCACCTACATTACTAATGGCATCAGGAATACCTACTCCCCAACTTCCTGGTAAAATATTCTCTTTATTCTCTTCTATTTCTTCTTTGTCTTTTTTACAAGAATTAAAAAATACTAGAGTCAATAATGCCAGAACAAGTAATAAATTTACTTTTTTCATTTCTAAAAGTTTTATTCTTTTCATACATAATACACATATATAAATAAATACCCCCACCGCAAAATTTATTTTTTTATTTTTCTATAAATTATTAATGTTTAAGTACCTTTGAATTTCTAATAATTTACAACTGTATGGATAAAAACAACATAGATATTCAAGTAAAAAAGAATTCAGGGGAAATAGTACTTTTTGATATAAAAAAATTAAAAAGTGCACTTTACCGTTCAGGTGCTAAACAAAATGAAATAGATTGTATTATTTCGGAAATTTCCACAAAATTATACAATGGAATTACCACAAAAAGAATTTATCAGATAGCATATTCTGTGTTAAAGAAAAAATCTCACAATGTTGCAGGTCGTTTCCGTTTAAAGAAAGCTGTTTTAGATTTAGGTCCATCTGGTTATCCTTTTGAGAAATTTGTTGGCAGATTATTAGCTCATAAAGGTTACAATGTTGAAGTTAGCAAAATAATTCAAGGAAATTGTGTTACCCATGAAGTTGATGTTATTGCAAAAAACGAAACAGAACATTTATATATTGAATGTAAGTTCCATAAAGATCGTAAAAAAAATGATGTTAAAATACCTATGTATATTAAATCTCGTTTCGATGATATTAGAAACAATTTAGGCAGATTACCCGAAAATAAGAACATAAATATTAAAGGTATGTTAATTACAAACACCCGATTTTCTTCTGATGCCGAAAATTTTGGAAAATGTTCGGGCTTAACCCTTATTGGTTGGGATTATCCTAAACAAGGTAATTTACGAGATTGGATTGACCAATCAGGCTACCACCCTATTACAAGTTTATCCACCTTAACAAAAAAACATCAACAAAAGCTACTTGAAAAAGACATTATTCTATGTAGGGAAATTAAACCAAATATTCATATTCTAGAAGAAATTGGTGTAAGAAATAAAGACTTAAAAAAAATTATTAAAGAAGCCAAAGAGGTTATGAAATATAATGAACGATAGTTATAACAAAAGAACTATTAAATAACTATTATGACATTTAATAATCTACTTAAGATCTGCTGAAAAGCTCTGAGGTGTATTAGATTTTTATTTTCTGAAATGCAGATGTATATACATACCTCAAATTAAAGAAGATAAAAGGTATGATATGCATCAGAGCAAGCATAAAATTATGATTTTAACATTTGTAAATGCAAACTTATAATAACTTGTTATGCATTTCTCAGCAGACCCTATTTTAGTAATTTTTTAATACCTATGAATTAAAAAAACAGTAGGACGTTTTGCAATATCAATTTTAGTTTTACGCCAATTTTCTATTGTCTTAGTTTTAATAAACTCTGTTTCTAAACTAATATCAGTAGCAATACACAATTTTGTGTTTGGATTACAATTATTTAAAATATCGTTAAATAAATGTGTATTTCTAAAAGGAGTTTCAATAAATATTTGCGTTTGATGTTCCCTGAACGAACGATTTTCTAGCTCCTTAATACGATTTATCCTATCGGTCTTATTAATAGGAATATAACCTACAAATGCAAAGTTTTGCCCATTCATACCCGATGAAATAAGGGCCATTAATATTGATGATGGACCAACAAGTGGTACAACTTTAATATTATTTGAATGTGCAAGTTTTACTACATCAGCACCAGGGTCGGCAATACCAGGACAACCTGCTTCTGAAATTACACCTATTTCTTTATTCTTATAAGTTTGAAAAAACTTATGTAAATCTACCTGTTTAGTACGCTTATTTATTTCAAAAAAGATACTTCCGTCAATATCGAAAGTACGGTCTAATTTTCGCAAATAACGGCGAGCTGAACGTAAATCTTCAACAATAAAAAATCTTAATGGTTTCACTATTTCAATAACATCTTTCGGAATTACACTATCAATTCCTGAATCACCCATTGTTGTGGGTATTAAATATACTCTACCAGCCATCTATTTTTTATACATTTCATTAATTTCCTCTTTTGTAGGAAATGAAGTTTCTTTATTACCTGCCTTTTTCACCCATTTTAGGCTTTTACCAGTTCCTTTACAAACAAATACATTTACTTTTGCATTTGGTTTAATGGCATCATAATAAAAACAATCCCACTTTTTATCGGTACGTTGTAATGCTATTACAATATCAATATTTTCATCACATATATTTTGATACTCTGCTTTAAAAATATCTTGACTATATGTACATTTTTCAGTTGCTTCCCCAAAGCTAGTATTTAACTGTTTTAAACAGCTATTATAATTCTTTTGTGCATTACTATTAAAAGAAAGCAACATAAACATTGTTAAAATAACAAAACTAATTGTAAGTTTATTTTTAACCATAATTAAAATTATTTATCATTACTCATCTCTACCAGAGATATATCCATTCCATTTTTCTATTGTTGATGACATATCGAAAGGTAATTCCGATTCAAAAAACATACGTTCGCCAGTTTTTGGATGCGTAAAACCTAAAGATTTTGCATGCAGTGCATGACGAGGTAATTGTTTAAAACAGTTATTCACAAACTGCTTATATTTCGTAAACGTTGTACCTCTTAAAACTTTATCTCCACCATATCGTTCATCGTTAAATAAAGGATGTTTTATATATTTTAAATGAGCTCTAATTTGGTGTGTACGACCAGTTTCCAATTTACACTCAATTAACGATACGTAGCCAATATTCTGCAAAACTTTATAATGAGTAATTGCCTCTTTACCAAAATCACCTTCTGGAAAAACATCCATTTGCAGTCTGTTTTTTAACGAACGTCCAATATTACCTTCAATTGTGCCAGCTTGCTCTTCATCTTTAAATGCTCCCCACACCAATGCAATATATGTACGGTCGGTTGAGTGGTCAAAAAATTGCTTAGCTAAATGCGTAACAGCTTTTTCTGTTTTTGCAACAACTATTATCCCTGATGTATTTTTATCTATTCTATGTACTAAGCCTGGTCGCTCGCTACCCTCCATAAACAACGGTGTACCTTTTAAATGATAAGCAAGTGCATTTACCATTGTTCCAGTATAATTACCATGACCTGGATGTACAACCATACCTGCCTCTTTATTTATTACTATTACGTCATCGTCTTCATAAACAATATTAAGAGGAATATTTTCGGGTATAAGTTCAAATTCATGCTTTGGCTGGCTTAATACTATTGTAATTACATCGTTAGGGCGAACCTTATAATTAGCTTTTACAGGCTTATCGTTAACCAAAACACTTCCTGCACTTGTTGCATCTTGAATTTTATTTCTAGAAGCCCCCTCTATCCTATTAACCAAAAACTTATCTATTCGCAATGGTTTTTGACCTGGGTCGCAAATAATTTTGTAATGTTCAAATAATTCACTTTGTATTTCGTTTTCTTCAAGAATTTCTTGCATAACTATTTTTTTATTATCAATTTCTTTGTAAATGATTTATCATCAGTGTTAATATTCAAAAAGTATAATCCTTCTGAATAGGCTGAAACATCAATTACATTTTTATTGTAAAAAGTCTCAATTAACCGTCCTATCTGATTATATATTTTCAATACAAATTCTTTTTCAGTATCAATATTAACGGTACTTGAAGCAGGATTTGGATAAATATTAACACTATTTAAAGATTTATTTACATTACTTATTCCTACAGAAAACTTTTTCCCAAAAATAGGCCTAATCATTATAGACCCTTTATTAACAGACTGTTGCCAACCGCCAATAGAATAAAAAGTTCGTTCACTGTTATCATAGTTTTTATCGAAACCTAAATTCATATATGTTTCATGATTTTGACGATAACCAATAAAAAAAGTATCTGATAACAAAAAAGGATCTTTAAGCATATAATCAATATAATTATCTAACCCATAACCATATTTTGTTAATAGTTCTTTTTCTTCGTAAATAATATCGCCTGGCTTGCCATTGTCGTTATCCCAAACAATCATATCGAAAGATAAATCTAAGTTACTACTTCCGTTTACTCTATTAAACCAAAATCTGATTGAACGTAAAGTATCAGGTTTAATAGTATAAAACTTTATTGCCAACATTGCACCTTTCGAATCAATTCCATCAATACCTATTCCAGCTTCAGGTACACCATCATCAAGGGCATAGTAATTATAAAACTTTTGCGTAAAATAAGCTGTATCGTTTCGTCTGTATTCTTCAGGAACGTTTGAATTTAAGTTCAGTACCGATTTTATTGAAATTTCGATAGTATCTTTCCCATTAAAAAATATAGAATTAAATATTGTTGGAGAATAAGTAAAACCATGCATAACATAACTATGTGCATGCAAATCTACCGTACCTCCAATGTTTCTAATACTATCAGGATAAGTTTCAAAACCAGGTACTTTAAAATATAAGTTCCTATCAAAACCTATTGTTGAATCGCCATAATTTCTATACGATTGATTATTACCTTTATTATCAAAATCTGTATTCATATGTTTACATGGGATAGCATAATAATCTTTAAGGTAAGATTTTGGCGTAGTTACAAAACCAACATCATTAATTGTGGTATCATTTACACTCATTGCAGTATCAATTCTAACCAAATCTAAATTCCAATAATCTCCATTTGATGAACGGTTATCGGAGCTAACACTTGCATAATTTAAGAACTGTATTTGAAATCCTTTTTTTAAATAAGAGGTATCTGAGATAGGAATTAATATTTGTTTAAAAGGGAAGCTTGTTTCGCCCGACATACGCCAAATACTCTTCCAATTTGCTCCAGGAGCTTTAATTTTAAGAACCAATGAATCTCTTGTTTCAGGGGGGTCGTAAGCTAATCCTTGCGGTTGCACAAAAAAACTAATAAACACATTATCTTCAGGTGAATAAGCTAAATTTATTGGTTTAGAAACTAAAGAATCTGCAACAAATGTTAAACTATTTGCATGTGAATATATATGTCCGTTTTTATCAATACAATCGAAAGTAGCAACCCCTTTAAATATAGGAGTATCAGCAAATGAGTTATTAATAAAAACATTACTATCTAACCAAAACCTACTTGATGGATAAATGGAATTTTGCGTAAAATCTTCATAAAATGGTAACTCAATAGTATCAATTACTTGAATGTTCTTTGTAATAGTTTTTTCACCTTGTAATAAAACATTGTTATCAAGACTTGTTTCTTTTAATTGACCATAGGCCGAAGAAATAAAAAAAACTAAAAAAACTAAAAAAATATTATAATATATCTTCTTCATCTTTCAGATTATTATTTGTTATTGTTGTATCTATAATAATATCAGGCACTAAACTTTCATCATTAGTTAACCATATATCGATAAACGAACCCATTGTTGTTTTATTGTTATTTGTAGGCATTGGATCTTGCTTATAAACAACTGCATTTGCAGTATCTTTTTTTGTTTTTACATGTTCATCATAAAAAATTCCTGAAATATTTATAAATGCATTATTTGCTATAGAATAGGCACTTAAATAATTTAAACCTATAAGATTTGGTACAGGAATTCTTTCGTTATTTAAACCTTTACCAATCTCCAAATCAATATACGAACCTTTTTGAATTTGTGTACCAGCTATTATTTCTTTTCCTTTATAAAATTGCTTTAATACATAATTCATAGCAAAATCAGGAACATATTTCTTTTCTCCAATTTTCAAGCCATAAGTTTCAGCATCAGTAATAGCTTGCCTTATAGAAGTACCAACTAAATTAGGCATTTTAATTTTCTCTTGCGAAAATGCATTAATTACAACAAATACTTTTCTGTTTTCCTTAATAAATCCACCTGCTTTTGGTGTTTGTTCAACAATAAATCCTTTTTCAACTTCTGCTAGATGTACAGAATCAATTATTTGCAGAATTAAATTATTACTATCTAAAACTTTTTGAGCCATTACAGAATCCATTTCTAAAATACTAGGAATAACAACCTCTTCGTTATGAGATGTGTATTTATCTATCCCATAAACGGTTAACCAAAACATAAGAATTAGCAAAACAATAACTATTACAAAATTTATTATAAAAGTTTTACTTTTTATATATCTGAAAATTATCATATAATTTATAAATATTTTAACAGAACAAAGATACAAAATATTTACTTTTGTTTTTTATTTTAAACAAATATTACTAAGTATTTGTTTGTTAACCAACTAAGTTGTAATTTTACCATATTATTAAAAAAATAATATGGAAGTTAAAGGAGTAGCAGTAAAATCGACCATAGAATTTGCTAAACAAAAGTTTACAACAAACTATAACGATTGGTTAAGTAATTTACCTGAAGAATCGTTTTCTATTTTAACTAATACTATTTCAAATACAAAATGGTATTCTTTTAAATATGCCCAACTAATTCCTACTGATTCTATTATAAATAATTTCTATTCAAGCAAAATAGATGGAGCTAAAGAAATTGGACGTTATTCTGCAGAGGTAGGATTACAGGGTATTTTAAAATATTTTGTTCAACTAGGCTCTCCAAGCTTTATAATTAACAAAGCAACTAAAATTTTTCAAACTTATTACAAAAACTCACATATTGAAGTTTTATCTTCAACAAAAAATAGTGTTATTTTAAAAATTACTGATTTTAATGAATTGGATAGATTTACAGAGGCAAGAATTAGTGGTTGGATGGAAAAAGCACTTGAAATATCTGGATGTAAGGACGTAAAGGCAAATATTGTTAATTCAATTGCAGATGGAGATGATTATTCAGAAATATTTATAACTTGGGAATAGCCCAAAACAAGACTTATACACATAGAAAATACTGCATTTAATAAAATAAATGTCACTTAATCTATTTTTAATCGTTAAAAATAATACTTTTAATGCAACCTGTTTTGCAAAACAAACGTCAATAAAATAAATTAATGCATAATATAGACGAAATAGTTGAAGGCTGTAAAAATAATAACAGAAAAGCCCAAAAATTATTATACGACAAGTACTCACCAATTATGATGGGTATTTGTATGAGGTATGCATTAAGTACTGATGAAGCTCAAGATATTTTGCAAGAAGGTTTCTTTAAAATTTTAAAGCAAATTAACCAGTTTCAGAACAAAGGTTCTTTCGAAGGTTGGATGAAAAGAATAATGGTTAATACTGCTATAACTAATTATAGGAAAAATTTAAAGCATTATAACCAATATGATATTGATGATGTTCACTCTGATATAAATAGTACATCGATGTTTAATAGCGATTTTACACACGATGAATTATTAAAACTAATTAGAGAATTACCAAAAGGATATAGAATTATTTTTAACCTATATGCTATTGAAGGATACAAGCATAAAGAAATTGCAGCAATGCTAGATATTGACATTGCAACATCAAAATCGCAATATTCGAGAGCAAAAAAAGTACTAAGAACAAAGATGGAGAAAGTAAGTAAGATTAAAATTTGATGATAAAAAATACAGACATAGAAGATTTATTTAATAATTCGTTTAATAATTATTCTATTGAGCCAAATAACTCATCTTGGAATGGTATTGAAACTAATTTAAATGAAAACTTTGCAAGTTTTGAGTACAAAGCTAAATTTAACGATTACACATACACACCTAACTCTGCTATTTGGAATAAAATAGCATCAAAATTATGGTTAAATAATTTCATTAATTTTTCTTTCAATTCGTTTAATGCTTATTATGCAGCATCAATAATTATTGCTCTAATGGGAAGTGTAATATTATTTAATAATACGAATAATTTCAATTCAGAAATATCTCTTAACAATAATATTGTAACCAAATCAATAAAGCCCAACAATACATCTAACACTAATAATTTTGCTTACACAAGCAATACATCTAGTAATAATAAAAACAATTCGGATAATACTATAAAAGATAATGGAATTATTATTGATAACACAGATAATAATAAAATTGCAAATAATAATAATAATAATACAGTTCCTTCATTTAATACAG
>Ga0256827_10000210_pt1 | contig 34541 bp, 51 predicted proteins | sample CV84metaG_FD_185977 | JGI IMG/M metagenome (GOLD analysis project Ga0256827, IMG submission 185977) | Hydrothermal vent microbial communities from East Pacific Rise, Pacific Ocean - CV84 | ecosystem: Environmental > Aquatic > Marine > Hydrothermal vents | place: Pacific Ocean: East Pacific Rise...
GTTCTTTCTCACCCAAATCTTTTATATTAACAAAAGATGTTTTTTCCCCTAGTTCCATTTTATATTTTCCTTTTGATTAAAATGTTCCTTTTAATGCCATTAAATAATTTTCATAAAATTTACTATTTGGATTTTGTCCTTTTGGTTGTTTTCCTATTATCTCAAATCCAAATTTTTTATAATAATCTACATTATATTTAGAACATGATACTGTAACAATATATTGATTTTTTATTTGTTTCAATAATTTTTTTAATATTTTATTCCCTATGCCCATTTGTTGTTTTTCTTTATCTACTGCTAACCATTTTATTGAATTAAAATATTTTTTATCATACTTTATTTTTTCAAATAGTTTTATATTATTTTTAGCTTTAGATGTAATATTTAAAGCTGATGCCCCAACCGCAATTATTTTTTTATTCTTTTCAACTAAAATAACTTTCCAATTTAAACTTTTGATTCTATCACATAATGCTTCTTCGATTTCATTGGGTTTCCATTTATCATCATTAACAACCCCATCTGTGAAAACCATATTAAATAAATCTGCTATTTCCCCTGATTTAGAAATGCAATATTCTTTAGTACATAATTTCATTATTCATCCTTCATTATTTCTGGAATAACTATTTCAGATTCTACTTCATTTACTTTCCCATGAACAGATTCAAAAACTGCACGACTGCCATCATTCACTATTTTATTTTGTCCACGATAAATCCTTTCTGGTACATATGAACAATGTCCTTCAAATAGATAATATTTAGCATCCATTTCCCATAATGATTTTTGTGATGGATATAATTCATCCAATACTTTTTTCTTTTCAGATGGATCAGAAACATTGTAAATATATGGTGCTTGCATATTTATAGAATAAAAATTTACTGGATGTCCTTGTTGGAATAAATCATATCCTTTGTTACCAATCAATTTATGATGTGGATGTGTTTCATGGAATGGGTCAGGATAATATAATTCATATTCATTTTCATCTAAAAATTGTTGTGGTATTTCTCTTGCTTTAAGATATGCTTTGATGTTATCAAATTTCTTTTTAACATTTACCATTTCATTCTGTCTTTCTTGTGTCATATCAAAATCAGAATAAATGATAATTATTTTATTATCTGGATTAGAAATTATTGAATACGCTCCAATGATTTCATCATCTACATGAGGAGCAATAATCACTTTTGTTTTTTTATTCATTGATTTCACCTTATTATTTTTTTATAAACATCTCTTGGATTAGGTACATTTGGTTTATCTGAAACATTAAAATTACTTTTCATATAATTTAATTTCATAGCTTCATCCATAACTATTTGATAAAAATAATCTTTATCAATCAAATATGCATTCACATTGAATTCCACAGAATTATCTCTATCAGTTTCTTTCACAAATTCATCAGTGATCATCATAGCAATATCATGAGATAATTGTCTTTTAGCATCATCGATTAAAATATCATGATATTTTGCATCACGTAATAATTCCTTGCTAACAGAAACAGACCTACCTAAAGTAAGCATTCTATCTGGATCTTTAATCATTTTTATTCTCCTTTTTATAATTGATTTCTCCTGTCAATAATATGTTCCTAGTTATTAATTCTTCAACCTATTTATTATATATATTAATTAATGCAAAAAACAATTGTTCTTTTCCAGTTAATATCATTCTGGAATGTCATAAGACAAAATCAAAAATAGAGACTCGTAAGGTTGCCATACGACGAGGATAAATAAGTGTGGATGTTAAGGAGAATTATTATGGGTGTTATTAGATTTTGTTGTTGGTGTGACCATGAGGATAATTGTGAAATCAAAGATCCTCAGAAATGTGGGGATAAATATTCAACATTAGAGGAAGATGCCGCAGATGTTCCACTGCCATACAAAACGGAGACCGCAAACCAGAGCGGTATATAAAAGGCATAATAAAGAAATCAAATGTATATGATTTCTTTTTTTATAATCTTCTAATCATTATATATATCAATATATGAAGAAACAAAACATTAATTTAAATAGGAGGTTGTTTATGATTAACGGTAAGAGTGTATTAGAATTCATGGAAGAGCAAGAAAATGAAGCAAAACATCTAATATCTTTACACGAAATAAGAGATACATTCAAACACAAATCAAGAAATATCACAAAAAGAATTCAAAAACAAATCGATGAATGGATTAGTGAAAACACTCTTGTCCATAAATCATGTTCTAATTGTCGTTATGAAAATGAATTTCCTGCATATCATTGTGGAAAAAGATGTGGTAATGATTTGAAGGGATGGAAACCGGAATATAGTTTATGTGATGATTGGATGGATGATATTGCTGAAAACAATCCATCTATTTTAATCTAAAAAAGGTAATATAACATGAAAATTATTTATAGCAAATCTGAACTACGACATATGGAGGAAATATTGCGAAGAAATGCTTCGCAATATTTTAATGGAAAAGAATCATTATATACAACAGAAAGTATTATTAAATATTTAGAAGCAATTCTTTCTAACAGAAGAGATGCAGAATATATAGGTTGTATATTTATGAATAATTTACATTTTCTATTAGGAATAGAAATTCTAGCAAAAGGAAATTCTAATTATGTACAAATTAATCCAAGACAAATAGTTGAAAAATGTATTGCATTAGATGCGTCTGATATAATATTATTCCATAATCATCCAGATGGTAATGGAAAACCATCACAATCCGATATTGATAATATCAATAATATGAAAAAAATTCTACATGTTTTAGACATAGAATTAATTGATGGTATTGTTATTGGGAATCCAGATTGTTCAGCATCTTTGAAGGATAAAGGATTATTAGAAGAAATATTAGAAGAATAAAAATGGAAAAATAGCTGATAATTATTGTTATTATCAGCTATTTTTCCATCGAAAATGCTATATCATATATTCTTTTATAGCAAAAATACATATTTTATTGTCTCTTTTTATCCGACTATCTTACCCTTATTATATATATTAATTAGTGATAAGAAGAATTGATCTTTTTGTTTTCCAGTTAATATCATTCTGGAATGTCATAAGACAAAATCAAAAATAGAGACTCGTAGCAGGAGAGAAATCAATGGATTTATTGATTTTGAGTAGGAGTATAAATATACTGCATTTACCTTAAAGGAGGTATCTTATGTGTGATTCAAAGAAGGGCGCGGCTAAGGTGAAGTTTTCCACAGGGAAACCGGCAATGTTTTTAAAGAAAGAGACAGACCTGGAACGGGAAAAAGATATCCGTTCATATCTTCAGAAAGAGGGTTTTTCTGAAGAACTTTGTGATGAGTATATCACAAAGATAGGTCTGGTTATGCCGGGCAAGTGGGTTAATAGTTAGGAAGTACATCAGTTATACTTCTGATGAAAATAAAAAGTAGTATGTGATGTAGACCATGATACACTGCATCTAAAATCTAAAGGAAGGTATCCGCAGATGATCCACTGTAGTTAAAAAACGGAGACCGCAAACCAGAGCGGTATATAAAAGGTAAAAGAATTATTTCATAATAAAGTGGAATAATTGATGATCGGTCTAGTCTTCCGATGTAAAATAATAAGATGATATATTCTCATATTGGTGAGATATATCAAATCGAGTTACAAATACCCTTCTCGATTTAAAATATTATATAGGGATTATTTTAGAATATACCTGTCTTGTCGGGGTATTCATATCAGTTATTCTTCTGATATAAAACTATAAAGAAAAGTAAAATATTCTCATATTGGTGAGATATTTTTTTTCAAAAAATAACAATTAAAAAATTTATAATATATTTTATCCATAAATACTGAGAATAAAATTTCTCAGTATTTATGGATGTCGTTCAACTACAAGCACTCCATCCACATGAATGACATGTCTGGCATCCAGATTCGAATACAACACTTCCACCACATTCAGGACAATTACCACCAGACGTTTCTTTTTTTTCTATTTCTATTTCTATTCCATTTTTTAATTCTATATATTTTTTCAATGCTTTTGCAATAGCATCACTACAAGAAAGAATTGTATTATCACCAAATCCAAAAGGTCTATGACAAGAAATTCCAATCAATTGTTTTATTATTGATTCAGGGGATTGTCCACTTCTAAAAGCTAAAGAAATTAATTTACCAATGCTTTCTGATTGACATGCTGAACAACCACCAGCTTTCCCGATTGAATTGAATACTTCAAAAACATTTCCATCTTCGTCTTCATTAATAGTTATATAGATTTTACCACATCCAGTTTCTAATTGAATAGTAGAACCATTTAATATCTTTGGTCTATTTTTTTTGATTCTTTTTTCAACAACTTTTTCTTTTTCATCAGACGATTCACCAATGTTTAATACTTGATTTTTACGACACCCATCTCGATAAATAGTAATACCTTTGCATTTCATTTCATATGCCATCAAATAAGCATCACGAACATCATCTTCTGTAGCGTCTTTTGAAAAATTAATAGTTTTGCTAATTGAATTATCTATATGTTTCTGAAAAGTTGATTGCATTTTCACATGCGATTCTGGTGTAATATCATGAGCAGATTCCATATACAATTTATGTTCATCTGGTATCCCATCGATATGTTTTACTGTTCCATCTTTTGCTAATTGACGAATGATATATGCATCATAAAATCCATTGATTTTTGAAATTTCATTGAATACTGGATTGACTTCGAAAAATTCATCATCATCCATAATATTTCTGACAAATGCTAATGAAAAAATAGGTTCTATTCCAGAAGAACATCCAGCTAAAATAGAAATTGTTCCCGTAGGAGCAATAGTTGTCCTAACAGCATTTCTACAAGGTTTGTGTAGAGGAATCGAAAATTCATCAATCAAATCTTCATTATATGCAGGATATACCCCTCTCTTATTTCCCAATTCAATTGAATATAAATATGCTCTTCGATTAATAAAATCCATCAATGTATCAGCTATTTCAATTGCTTTTTTAGATGAATAGGGAATTTCCATTTTCATTAGCATATCAGCAAAACCCATTATACCTAAACCAATTTTCCGATATAATTTAGTTGTATCTTCAATAATTTTTAATGGATAATTATTCATATCAATAACATTATCAAGAAAATTTACTCCTAGATCAACCACTTCTCCTAATCTTTCATAATCAATTTCATTATTACCATCAAGAAATTTTGATACATTAATAGAACCTAGATTACATGAATTATATGGTTCTAATGGAATCTCTCCACATGGGTTGGTTGCTTCTATTTTACTATGATGATTGGTGGGATTCATTCGATTAATTTCATCAATAAAAACCATTCCAGGTTCACCAGATAACCATGCTTGTTTGACAATTTGTTTGAATACTTTTCTAGCATTATATTGTGAAACTACTTCATTATTTCGTGGATTTATAATATCATAATCAGTATCATTTTTTACCGCTTCCATGAATACATCAGTTATGGCAATAGATAAATTAAAATTTGTTAATTTATTCAAATCAGATTTTACTTTAATAAAATCCATGATATCTGGATGATCAATACGCAGAATAGCCATTGAAGCTCCGCGCCTTGTTCCGCCTTGTTTTACCACATCCGTTGCTTTATCAAATACTTCCATAAATGAAAGAGGTCCACTAGAAATACCAGATGTTGATTTTACTAAATCATTTGATGGTCTTAAATTAGAAAATGAAAAACCAGTTCCTCCTCCACTTTTATGAATCAATGCAGTATCTTTAATAGTTTGAAAAATACTATCCATTGAATCTTCTATTGGAAGAACAAAACATGCACTTAACATTTGGAGTTCTTTACCAGCATTCATTAATGTAGGAGAATTAGGCAAGAATTCTAATTTAGCCATCATTTCATAAAATTGTTTTGTTCTTTTAGTTATTTGTCTTTTCTTATTTTTCTTTTCATAATTTCCTTCTGCTTGTGCGATATTGTAAGCAACACGTAGCAACATATCAGAAGGAGATTCAATAACATTTCCTTCTTCATCTTTTGATAAATATCTTTTATTTAAAACATCAATTGCTGTTTCATTGAAATACGGTTGTATTGATAATGGGTTTATTATCCCTCGTGTTTTATTTGACATAAATCCCTCTTTTTCTAAAATATATTAAAATGTAGATGGTACATATTTATTCAAATCTAATAATTGTCCTTCTAAAGCATAACGAATAGTGGGGTACTTTTCAGTAAAACATTGTTGATGCCCACAATTGTCACATTCATGTAAAAATTGTGGTGGTTCTGCATCGAACAATGATTGAATCAAACGATAAAAACCTTGATTACAAATATCACATTTGTAATCAATTTGTAACGGTCTAATCGGAGTTTGTATTCTTGGCATTTGAAAAACCTTTTATATCATTTATTTCATAATCAAATATGAGGCAAAGTATTAATAATACTATATAATTCTTGTTTACAAGATGCATGTACCATAAAATCTCCCCATAAAGAAGAAATAAAACATTTGTCAACATAATACAAAACAGCAACACCTTCAACACAACCCCTCTTTTTTTCATCATAATATTCAATAATTTTTTCAGATACATAACCAGTAAAATTTCTTACTGCTTGAATATCATCATCTAATAACCCTACTTTTTTAGCTTCATCGACAATTTTATAAAACACATCATCTAAATCTGATAATGAAATATCACAAATCAATGAAATAAAACAAGGCCATCCTCCTAATTGATATTTTCTTACAATCAATGGAGAATAATTTTTATCTAATAATCTAGTTGCTGTTGTATAATCTTTGCCCATGTTAGCAGGTCGTTCGTTTTCCATCTCAAATACCTTTTTAATAAAGAGTTAAAAAAATCCATCCTATAAATTTCCTTATTTTTTATCAAGGGAGAAATTGATAAAATAAAGAATAAACTTCGGATGGATATTTTTTGATGATTTCATGGAGGAGGAAAATCATCAAAAATCAAGTTTTAAACTATTAATTTGAATTATTAATTGGTGGATTATATGGACCAAAATCTTTGATTTTACCACATTGATCGCATATAAAAATATACTTCCCAAATCTTCTAGCTGGATGCCAGTTATGATAAGGTTTCCAATTTGAATGAAAACAAAAAAATTGTTTAATTAATTTTCTTATCATTTTAAATTATTTTTTACATTCTGCTACAGATAATCTACGAAATTCTTTACATAGTTTATCTAACGTAGATGAATTTTTCCGCATTTTGGCGGCAGCTGACTTGTTCCCTTTTGCCCATTTTTCTTCATGTTCTTCCATACTTTCTACTAAAGTTTTCATTTGTGCAAATACGTCATGTGAATTAGACATTTTTTACCTCTCTTGTGTTAAATTATTAAAATTTTTCTTTCAATACTATGTTCTATTTTTTTCATTTTAAAACTCATTCAAAAATCAAAAAAGTAATTCATTTTTTTCATTGAGATATTTAAAACGAATCATTGTTTGTCGATGATTCATTATAATATTTTTTACTTGTTTTTCATTCAATTCTTCTTTCCATGAACCAATTTTTCCTTTTCGAAAAAAACTATCAGAATGTTGATTTTTTTCTTTGAATCCTTTTTCTTTTTCCTGTTTCTGTAATCGTTCAAAAGAACTTAAATTAATAGCTCTTTCAATTTCCCCCAAATTGTATTTTAAACCCGTAAACAAAACTGCTCTAGTGAAAGTTTCTATCGGATTTTTTAACATATCTTCATATCTCAATACACACACTGGTATATTTTTATTATCAATCCAACTTATTGGATGTTGACTCCATGTTAATAATTTTTGACGTAATTGATTTTGTAGTATTTTAGATTTTCCGTTAAAAGAATGGTTCATATCATTCATCCATTCAATAACTTGATCACAATCTCTACCAGAATGATGGGAATATGAAACAGCTACATCAAGAGGATTTCGTAAAAAATATATAACACCATAACTAGCATCATTTGGAAACAATGGTGTTGTTTCATTATTTATTGTCGTATACGCATCATGAACTTTCATAAAAGTTATTGATTCATTTTCATCTGATAGTTTTTTATATACAAAAGGTCTTATCTTATCAATTTCTTCAAAAGTTAGATCAGAAGATTCTATACCTGTTAAAGAATCGAATACATATCTATTGCTGGCAATTGTTGTTTTTTTTAAATTATTTATATAAGCAGGTTTATTAGATTCAGTCATTAAATTAGTTAAAAATACTCTAAACCAAGTATTACCAGATTTTGGATAAGAAGCAAGCCATATAATATTTTTCATTATAAACATTCCTCTATTTTTTTTACAAAATCATTTAATAAAAATCCATTGTGAGGTCGGTTTATTTTATAAATTTTACATTGGTTTGCCAATACCGAATAACAATTATATTGATTTTTTTTATCTCCTATGTCTTTTAATAACATATTATTAAATGAATTTTTTGTGACAATATTTATTGCTTTTATATTTTCCAATCTAATCGTATCAAATGAATTTTTATTATGAGAATTAATTATAAAAATATTTTTTATAATAGTTGGGTTTTTTTCATAATTGTTTATATTATATAAATATTTTCCATAATTATTTTTTTTTCTTGCTCTTTTTAATTTTGATAATTCTTCATCAAATTTTTGTAATGTATTTGTCCAAAGTTTTATATAACCAAAATCTTGATATATAAATGCTTTATTGTTTTTGATTTTTATTGCACATATTTCATCAGTTATAAATCGATATCCTTTTTTATACATTGCATAGCTAATTGTTGATTTTCCTACTCCTGAATCTCCTATAAACATAATACCATTATTTTTTTCATTAGCTACAGCACTTCCATGTATTGTTATATATTTTCTTTGTTCTAATAGTGATATTATTACAGAACTCATTAAAAAAAGTAATATTTCTGGATAATATATATCTTCTGTTAAAAATTCTATAACTATATACCTTCCACAACTTACATAATATTTAGCAACATTAGCAATAGTTAACAAAAATTCATTTTCATTTTGTTCATAACATATCCCACTTGATTTTATAAAATTCAAATGATCAACAACTTTCCCTTGAGATATATAAACATCAGCACAATTATTTTTATTTTCCTGTAGTCCATAAAAAGGAAAAAATGATTCAAAATTTAATCCAAAAATATTATAATTATATTTCATATTCATTTATATATTTATCCTTCATCCATCAATTGTTTTATAATATTCAATTAATTTTTCTACTGCTCTTTGAAAGGAATTTTCTATTTCTTTTTCAGAATACATTTTTTTATATTCATGATTATATCTATATTCCAACACATCAAATGATACTGAAAAAAGATTTCTCAATAATCTTAATTCTCTATTCTTTTTGGAATATATAACTTTTGTTTTAACAGGAATCGAATCAAAATACGAATCTATTAAATCACTTATTTCATCTATATCTTTTTCTATACCCATTATACACCTATTTTTTATTAGGTGGTTCTCCTTTACAGAACCACATTAATTCTACATTTTCACTAGGTTTTTTAATTAAAGTATTTTGCTCACATTTTGGACAATGTGGAACAGGAGCGTCTTCATTCAAACGAGCTCGTAATACTTCATGATTACAATTTGAACATTTAAAATCGAAAAATGGCATATCAACAACTCCTTTATTATTTACCAGCATTTTCCAAAATAGATTCACACCAACCACTTCCTTTTAAATGAAATGCACTTTGTCCAATTTTTCTAATTAATGTTTCTTTTCCACACGAAGGACATTTTGTTAATTTTGGATCATTTATTTTTTGAAGTGTATCAATCATTTCTGTTTTACAATTTTCACAAACATAATCATAATAGGGCATTTTTACATACTCCTCTGTTTTGTAATTTTCACTAACATAATCATAATATGGCATATTATTTATTTCTTATATTCTCATATATGATCGAATAAATGTATATTTATTCAAACCAATAGATGATATAAAATGTTCATTTCCATAATTAGGTGTTTCTTCATATAAACATTCCTGAGTCATCATAATATTTAAAACATCGGGTGTCATAAAAAATTTATTACAAAAATTTATATGTTCATAATTTTCTGGTATTGCTTGAAAAGAAGGTCCATATAACAAAGAATTTAAATACCAAAAATTATTAAAATCAATATTTTTTGATTCTATATCTTTTACAATATTCAACATATTATCTTCAATAATAATTATATTTGTATTAGGTTTTATATATTTACAAATATTATATAGATAATAAGTGTTAATCATATCACTTTTTGATAAAATTTTATTGAATATAATAGTATCAAAATCTTTAGTGTAATATTTCTTTTCACATATAGCTTCTATATCTAAACAATCATCTACTTTTTCTATGATATTTCTTGATGATAGAAATATACCATTATCATCTAAACCATTACTATAGAATGAAAAATTTGGTATATCCGATACCGAATTAAAATTACATTTTGTTGTACCGTCGAATTCTATGAACAGAATAAAATGTTTATAACCATTAATATATTTATCACATTCTAAAATTTCTATATTTTTAAACATATGTGTTGATATACATGGATATAACAATGTTTCTATTGTATTAGGAGAAGTATATACTCTATGTAAATCTAATATACTCCCAGCTACATTATCACAACAACTTAACAATTCTATCATATTCCTTTCAAAATCAAAATCTAAACAATTATTTGATTTACATTTTTTGATATTTGGTTCAATATTTTCAACCACTTCTGACATATCAGGTAAAAGCATAACAACTGAATCAGCTATTCCTGATGTGTATATATCATATAATTGATGATGAAAATCAAATAAATGCTCCCCCACTCTAGATAAAATAAGAGTTGTATTCTTAGATTCATTTTTCATGAAAAAGGGGCGTGCATATCTTTCATAATGATTATCAACAGAATCAAACGAACCCCCCAAATATCTATTATTTAATATTTCTATTTTTTTGTTTTTATATCGTATTACTTCATTATCTACATTATAATAACAATCACCTAAACCAAGAGTTTTTATTTTATTAAATGGTTTTTTCTTATTAACCAAATCAACTAATTCGAAAAAATATTCAGTATAATTTATCAACTGTCTTCCTTTTTTTATTGGCATTTTATCCCCAGCTAAATAAAAATTAAATCTCGTTTACTTCTTTCCTACCTTCTTTTTTCATTTTAATGAAATTTGGATCAACTTCTTCTGCTAATTTTTCAAATTCTCCAATATGTTGTTTTTCTTCATTTGCGATATCAAGAAAAACTTTTTTTATTTTATCACTTTTACATTTTTTAGCAAAATCTTCATACATATTAACAGCATCATATTCAGCAATGATAGCTGATCTTATCATACCAGCATCATCAATTGGTTTTTTTGTAGCCATTGAATTCTCAATTAGCATATCTTTATAATTTTCCATTTTCAATCTCCAATTCTTTTATTAATTTTAGACTAACATTTGCTTCTGCAAAAATAACTTTTGATAATTCAATAGAATCTTCCCATCTATCTTTTTTATCTCCTTCTAATTCAATAGAAATAACAGATGATATACCTGATTGAATTATTGCACATGCACATCTTGTACAAGGAGCTAATGGATAAGTATACATAGTACACCCTGAAACATCCCTTTGTGCAAATAACAAAGCATTTATTTCAGAATGTTGTGTAAGAGAATATTTCATATCTCTGTCTAAATATCTATCTTGATCATCATTAACACCAGCAGGAAAACCATTATAACCAACACTAACTATTCTATTTTGTTTATCAACAATAACCGCACCTACTTTTGTAGAAGGATCCTTTGACCATGTTGAAATGTGTTTGGCTAGATTTAAAAATCTATGATTCCATTTATCCATCTGTGTTTTTCTCCTCAAAAAATAATTATTTATCTGACATTCGTGCATATATCAAATTCCTTTTTATTTAATTGTTGGTAAATCAACATCTATATATATCATCTTTCCATAAAAAATATGCTGATTTAGTTCTGTTTTCTTTTGCTGAATAATGACTATTACTTAACTGATCAGCTTTATTTATAAAAATTAAAAATGCATGATATTTACATAATGCATAACATTCAAATTCTTCTTCATTTATAGTTGTACATCCAAAAGACACTAAATATTTAACAATGTATTTTCTTAAAATATGAAATTTTTTTAACAATGAAATAAAATATATTTTTATTTCATTGTTTTGTTTTTGAATATATATCGGACCTTTTTTTATAATATCACATTTTATAATATCTTTTTCTTGTGCTTTTCCTCTACTTATTTTTCCACAAAATTCACATTTCCAAAAATCAACAGGACTGTGTATAATATGTAATGGAGTTGATGTTGTTTGTATTTCTTTACAATATGGACATCTTAATTGTATGGTTGCAGTTGATTCTTTTATTAATAATGTTTTCATTATTTTATACCATCTTAATCTATCGGAGGCAAAACTTTTTGATATTTAATATGTGGTAAAACACGATCTAAATATCGTTTCTTATAAGAATTGGGAAACATTGCAACAATTTGTGTATCTTTGTTTGTTATATAACAAATACATGGTTTTTCTCCATCATCTTTAGACCACCACCATCCGGTTTCTGTTGGAAAATCTATCCATGTTGGTTTGGTATTATTTTCCATTATCCAAATTCACCATAACCAGAATAAACATTCTTTTCATATTCTACACCTAATATATTTTTCATGATGTTTACTATAGAATCTTTTGTCATACCAAGAGAAGGACTTTCTAATCGAATTGGTTTGCTACCATTAATATTTAAAAGATTATTCATTTTAACAATCCAATCTTGTTTACAATCACTAAAGTCATTTTCAGAATCAGATAAATCAGCACCATACCAAATAAGAGGCACCCCTTTACTTTCAGCAACAGATGCAGCAATAGAAATAAATATCATATTTCTACTAGGAACATACATTTCATGTTCATTCTCATAAAGAGATTTTTTACCGTTTGTCAAACCAGAATCAATATTTAAATTTTTTATAGATATTATTTGAGAATGATGTAACATGTTTAATCTTTTTAAATATTCTTTAGCTTTATCTAATTCAGCCACATGTAATTGACCATAATCAATCATGAGAATAAATGGATGATAACCACCTTTGATAGCAGTATGTAAACAATACATACTATCAGCGCCACCCGAATAAAGTATTACCAAATTATAATTATTAGTCAAAACATTCTCCTTATAATCTGATTTTATCTTTGACATTAACAATCATTCCACAATCATCACATCGTAATGATCTAATCTCTTTATCAAATTCTATTTTTCCATTACATTTCCAGCAAATATTTTCTTTAGAAAGTTGAATCTTTTGTTTGCGTGTTAATTTCTTTTTCTTTGACATTTTTTCCTCATTTTTTATATTTACTTATTTCACCATCATATCATTTAATTTTTTATGTTTACCACCGAATAAATAATTTCCATGTATTATAGTTACTTTTTTTTCAAATGGATCAATTCCATATTTATGTGGAGCTGTATGTTCCATTATATTAACTTCTATAGTATCTAAATTAAATTCTTTCTTTTTATATTTTACTGGTTTTCTTGACATAATACACATCCTTTTTAATAAAATTTCTCTTCAATATTATGTTCCTAGTAATATTTTTCTTAACCTATTTCATTTATATTGAATATGTTTTTTATATATATTAATTAGTGATACCAAAAGATTAATAATTTTTACTTCAATAAAGGCCCAGTTTACAATCTAGTGAATGGTTGGGAGATACACTGATTGAAGTAAAAATAAATTTTTAACATAATAAAAAAGGAGAAAATTATGGAAATTACATTATCAATTTTTCTAGGAATAGTTGCATGTCTTTCAATGTTTCTAGCTTTCATAGCTAGAAATCCAATTAAAAAATTGTCATTAATTGGATTCGGATTAATATCAGGTATTTTTTCAATCGGTCCTGTGTTCATAAAAGAAGTTATGAACAATTATCCGATGACTATTTTAGTTGTTGGATTAGTTATCGGATATTATCTTATAACCTCCTTATGGAGAGCAATGAATCATTTACCAGTTAGTAGTTTTAAACATATGACTGGTGTGGTCATGTGTATCATTGTTCTTGTTGTTGGAGGAAGACAGTTCACGATGTCTTTCTTTAATAATGTTGTTTCTGATAAAGTAGATCAAGTATCTACTTCAACATCTAACTATTCAGAAACAGCTACAAAAACTTTCCATAAAATAATTAGACCATTTTGGAAAGTTTCTGAATCTGGTTTTTCTATCTATGTTGATAGAAGTCTTTTAAATAATTTCGGTGATAGTGATATGGCAATCATCGAAGCTAGATTAAGAGATCTGGCTAGAGCAATGGGTAGTGATTCGGATGATATGGAATTCGAAAATCTATATATAGGAGGTCAAATAACCATTGCAGAAGGAGATATCACTTTAATATCTCTTTCTAACGCAGGAAGAGAAAATATTGAATTGGGATTAATTATTCCTAGTCGAGGAGGAAATATTGAAAGTAAACCTGGTATAGGAATTCTTAAACCATCTGATGTTTCTCTCAAAATCAAAGATGATACAGTTCAAATAGTATCATCTTTGATTGATTATGATATTGATCATAATGGGGAAATTCATTGCGGTATTTATCCAAAATGGAATTAAAATTATTGTAGTATAATTTCATATTATTGAGAGATTGATTATGCATATACAAATAAAAATATTTAAACGGTGTTTTTCCATTAACATAGGTCGCAACACACCGTGGTTTTCTCAGATATTTTGGTTTTCTATTTCAGAGGAATGGTATGTAAACAGACAAATAGAATTTGCACAACTAATTTTTACAATAGGAGGTAAAAATTAGTTGTATAAAAAAAGAAATCCACTTACATAGGGATTTCTTTTTTTTGTCAAATATTCCATTCTTTAACATTCATCATACATATTTCTCTTAATGACAAATCTTTTCCTATACGATTTTTTAATCGTTCAACTATTTCTGATCTATTTTCTTTAATAAACATAAACTTACTATATAAATCATCACCATCTGAATAATTTATTTTCCCAAAACCATTATAATAATCAAGTATTCTTGTTTTATCTCTTATCAACAATGGTACACAACAAGATAATATTTCTGTAGATAAACGTGGACAACCATCTTCTTTATCACTTGTAAGCAATCCACACACACCACTATTGATCACAGCTGACATATCATGATAATGTTGTATATCATCACATATAACATTAGTAACACCATATGAATCACATAATTTTTGTGCTTTTTTTGGTTCATTGCCACAATGATATATACTCAATTGTTGTAATCCAGAATGTTTTTGAATAGCTTTAAGAAAAAAATGTTCACCTTTTCTATGATCAGATGTATATTTCCAAGGCCATACAATATCAAATTTTGGTTTGATTTCATTATGATAAAATATTTTTGGATTAGCTGTTTTAAAAAATCTTTTAAATGTAAAATTTGATATAGTATTAGATGCTGGTAAATCTAATTCAGATTCATATAATATCACATCATATTTCCCCCCATATTCGGGAGTCAATCTTCTACTAGCTCCTAAATAAAAAGTCTTTCCAAAAAAACCAGATATTTTATTTACAATAGAATCATATTCTCGAAACCCTCCTCTGAATATAGTTACATCAGGACGAGGTAAAGAAAATACTTCATCGAATGAATGATGACAAAATTTTTGAATAAATATACCTTTTGTTCCAATTTCGTTTTTGAATTTAAAAACAATATCTTTTTTTGGAGTGTCAGTTAATCTCCATATAATAACTTTATCATATTTACCCATCTTTAATAATTCTAATGGAAACAATAAATAAAAATCATGACAATTAGCATCGAATGTTTCATATGTATTATATTTGTGATAATATTCAAGGTGTCTTAAATTACTTCTAAATAAATATAAAGTTTTCATGATATTACCTTTTTCACTATATCAATCATTTCATGCACTCTTTTATTACATGAATGATATCTCCTAACATGGTTCATTCCATTGTTTTCAATTTCTTTTCTTTGTTTACTATATTTCATGTAATATTTTATTTTATCAATCATATCATCAAAAGTTGTATATTCAATATAATGCTTTTTATTTTCCAATCCTAATTTTTCAATATAATTTGGTTTATTAGTCAATAATAAACCACCACTTGATAAAATTTCAGTCACTCTCATATTCAAACTATTGTATATATCGTTCACACCCAATGATATTTTACATCTATTTATCGCTCTTACATATTTATGATGTATACGTCTATCCATTATTCTTATTTTATTCTTTTTTAAATAATCTATGGCTATAGTTCTATTTGGATATACATCATTTCTTCTTGAGAAGCATGTAGAAACAACATTTTGTTTAACACATTTTGTTTTTTTATATGTATATCCACAAGCACTAAAAGGAAGACTAAATATATTAGCACATTCTATATTTTTTGATAATGGTTTTATAGAATTGTGGTACACAGAAAAAACAATATCTGGTTTATATTCGTTCAAAAATTTATGTTGATCGTCTGCTCTTCCTTTGAATTCTCCTTTTGGAAGAAAATAATCAATAACATAATGTACTTTACACACATCTTTTGGAATATCATATATATCTTTTATTTTTTTTGTATATTTCAAACCGTGTGTGAAAACAAAATCAAAATCATGAATAGAAATATTTATTTTTTTCAAAAAATCTAATAATTCCAAACCATTAGGAGTGTGACCCGGTCCAAAAAAAATAACATCAGCACATCTAGCTATTTCTCTTCTGAATAATTCATGCCCCCAATTATAATTATCAATTTGGTTAAATGCTATTATCAAAACTTTCATATATTTTTTTCCCATGTAATAAAAGAAGACCCTTTTGGTTTTACAATGTTTCGTTCTAAACGCCAATCTGTTCCTGTATCAGTAACTAATTGAGTATCACCAGGTACCCCATATATACCATATTTATGTGACAAAACAAAATCTTTCATAATTGGATTTTTTCTTCTGAATTGTTTTTCTGGATTCAAATTATCAACCATTAAAGTTAATGCTTTTTCTATATATGATCGTTTTATCAAAGTTGGATTCAAACCAAATTGGGTCCCACTATCAGTTGCTATAAATAAATCATCCCCATTATATTTATATTGAACATCAAACATCTCATATGGTTTTTCAGCTGGATATGTTTTTTTATATAATTTAATAGCAGATACTATATTAGAATCTAAATAATCTATTAATTTTGTCAAATCAACATATCTATTCAATTTCCAATCATCTTCTAAATGAAATACATAATCCGATTTACAATTAGACCATACCCATTTAACCGCTTTTGCAAAATTTGGTTTACGAGGAGTATTGAATGTAACATTATTAGAAAATTGTTTACATATATCAACCATATGATATTGTTTAAAATTTTTAGTATCACCAACAGGATCGACATTAATTACTATATGTAAATTATTATTTTTTATTTTATAACAATAATCAGTAAAACAATTATCATAAAAAGATGTCAATGTTTTCTTCAATACATTTGGTCTTATAGTAGCAGTAATTGCAATATCAATCATTTAAATATTCCTCTTATATTGTAATCCACATTGAGTCAGTTTCATTCTAATCGAATCTTCTAAATATGGCTCTATAAATTTATTAAACCTATGCGGTCTAGAAGAATCATTCCAATATTGTGCAACAAATCCCATATCCAATACACGACCACCCAAATCCTTAATCCTACCAGAATAAAGTCTACCTAATTCACCTGATGAATTTAACCATAAATCATAATTATTTGCATGTTCTTCTATATATTTCATTACATCTGAAAAACTATTATTAAATTGATTTCCATAATGATCTGCTATTTTAATATAATCTATATCATAATGATTTAGCCGAGGAATATTGTCAAACACGGATATAAAACAAATCTTTTTGTTAATCATCAAATCTATCAAATTCTTTTTATTATTTAATATTGACAACCAATTGAATTCGGGATTGCAATATTTTCTATTATGAGTCATGATACCAATATCATTATATACTTTTTCCCAATTATCTAATAATTTACTAGTTCCATCATTAATTGGTACATAATTTTTTTTAAACCTGCCCCAAAAATAATGTTTATCATACACAGAAGGATTATCTATATAATCAGCTTTATTTGCATACAATGCCCATAATTCTAACACGTCTTTTATTTTATTAATTGGTATACCTTCTTTGTCGCTTATTATTTCCATATTTTCTTGATGTTGATTTGTATAAGATATCATCATCTTCAAACCACCATCACCAAATCGAATCAATGAAAATGGATTTTTATTTCGAATCGCATTATCTAAATGTGATAATATTTCAGATATTTTAGAAATTTTATATTTCATTTTTTATAGTTCCATTTCAACAATCGTAAAATTATCAATCCCTTTAAGTTTTTGATCAGCTTCGTATTCAGATATAAATTTAATATGCGAATTTAAAATATTTAATGAATTTTTATTAGTTCGTATAACATCATAATCTCTTATTTCTTCTATTATTTCTATAAACATACTGATTATTAAATCTATACTGCCATAATATTTTGTTATATAATAAATATTTTTATCACCGAGTTCAACTGCACCTAAAATTTTAAAACAGGAAGAAAATGTTTTCCCACATTGTCTGTTATTGACCAAATCATATTTTTCCAAAAAAACATTGTGAACCATATCTAAATCAATCATCTATAATTGCTCCATTAATTTTACAAATTTTTTCATATTTTTCTTTCTTGAACCAATATCATCTGTTATTTTATGATATGCATTATTAGATAATTTACACAATTCATCTTTGATGTTTATTTTTTCAATTATCAAATCAGCCATTTGTTTCCAATTATTTTCACAAACATAACCAGTTATATTATTTTTCAAATAATGTTTTGTTCCGTTTAATGGATGATCTACACCTATAACCACTCCCCCATTATCAAATAACATAAATTCAGCAGGCGGTATATGAAAACCTTCGTTTATACTAGATGAAATCCAAAAATCTATTTGATCATATATTTTATTTTTCATTTCAACACTAGGATGTGATAAATGAATATGATTATTAAAAATTGCTTTTCTAACTCCTTCTGCACCAAAAGTTAATAATTGTATACGTTGATCTGTAATTCGTGATAAATATTGAAAAATATTATATAAATATTCAGTTTGTTTTGTTTGGTGTTTGGTATTAACCAATCCTCCGATAACAATTAATTTATTATTTATTTCTTTATTTGAAATATATTTCGAACGTGATATGTCTAAACCAGCTAATTGAATATTTGATTTTATATTATTCTTTTTTAATATCTTTTCTATTCCTGCACCATTTGTAACCAAATGTATATTTTTCTGTCCTTGATCAAACATTTCTAACATTTTCTTTTCTGACATCTGCCATGTTTCCCACCCACGTATCCAATGAAATTTTTTCTTAGCAGTCTTACAAACAGATGTTGTATGAAATGTTTTTATCCCTGTACCTATTATAATATCGCATAATGGACAATTATTAATGTTTTTCAATATTATATGATTAGCTTTTAATTTATTCCAACTATGTTTATTTGCAATAGTGTCGATAATAGATACATCATGTCCTAAATCAATTAACGTATTTGCTGATTTAACAATAGTTTGTGAACCACCATTGTTTCCCAATCCACAATTCATAGAATTAAATATTATTTTCATGATTAAACCAGATTTCCTAAGAAGAACATTGTGTTCTTCTTAGGAAATTTTATTTTATTTTTTTAATTCATTTATTTGATTAATCAAATTTACTTTATCTTTCTTCAAAATTTCAATATCATTTCGAAGACCAGTGATAATTTTTTCAACTTCTGGCATATTTATTTCAGAATAATATTGACCTTGCATTTTCAATTCTTTTAATCTATGTACAATTCCTTCTATTGTTTGGTTATTGTGGAAAGACCATAAATTATCAAATTTTAAATATACATTGTTTTTTTGATCTATTGACATTTTTCATTTCCTCTCATTTAATATAGCATTTACTTGAATGATCATTTCATTGAATACTCTATGTATATCAATATTAAATTGTGGACTATCAAAGAATTTCACAGGCGTATCGTAAATATTATATGTTATAGTATGTAGTTGTCGTTGATTACCCCATTCTATAACTGGAACTTTGTGCAATAAAGATATATTAGGAATTGCTGATTGTGAACCAATTGTTAATTTAGATTTTTTTATTATTTCTAACATTAATCCAAATAACGATGAATTATTATTTTGATATATTTGATTTATATCTTTGAATCTATCTTTTTCATCTGGTATGTATTCATCTTTCTTACCACATATAACAAATTCAATTTTTTCATTCCATTTTGTTTCACAAATCTTGTCATATAATTCCTGCCAATAGGGCCAATTTCTTTTAAAATTTTTTCTATATCGAGGAGCAAGAATTACTATTGGTTTGTTATTATTTTTTAAAAAATTATTCACAAGAGATATATTATCTGATCTAGTTTTGTATTCAAACAATCTATCTTCTAATGGGTAATAATCTTTATCTAAATATTGGGGTTTTTTAAACGGGGGCACGAAATGATTAACTATTTTATATTTTAATGACATTTGTTCATAAAAGTTTTTAGATATTTTATCATAATCTTCGATATCCAAACCAATCATTTTAAAACATTCACCAAATCGATTTATAGAATCTCCTTTGATTCCGAGAGGGATGAATTTGATAGCTCTTTCACCATATATGTCATACCTATCGGGACGCGTCAATACAACTAATGGATAATTTCGAGGATTCTGTTTAAAGACATATGGCGCAAATCTAAAAAACTCCCAATATAATTCACCAACAAAAGGGCCTACTAAAACAACTTTTTGTTTTATCATAAAATTACCATTTATATAATATATTTTTTTCTTTAATACCATTGTAAAATTGATCAAATGTTAATTGGTCAATTTTAGAATCAATTTCTTTAAATTTGACTTTTTCCAAACCTTCTTTTTTATTTCTGTTTCTTGTCAAAGCATTACAAACACTTCCAGCAATACCACCAGTATGTATAGCCATTTTTGCTTGTATCGCCCATATATAATCATGATTTGATGATGATCTATTCAATTTCGACCAATACATTTGATCATGTTTTTTATTTTTACCAATAAAATATTTACAATCAAGAAAACCAACAGTATTGAAAAAATTAGTATTTACTGCCCAAAATCCACTACCACCTAATTTACCAGAAAATACATTTTCATTTTTTACTTTGTATTTAGTAGTTGTTGCATTTTTCAAACCACCTGGATATTGTGTTACTATTTTGATATTATTCAAACGATTATTTTTTATTTGATTCCACGCATCTGTTATAAACGTATCCCAACCTGGTGTAACAATCATATCATTATCTAAAAATAATAAAAAATCATATTTATTTCTATTAGGATCCATGTTATGATTATATCCAAATTGATTCAAAGCAACAACTTTTGAAAAAGCATTGAATGTTGATTTATCAGAATTTACTGTATATTGATGAATTATATTTTTTTGATATAATTCTCTAAAAAAATCAAAATGTTCATCTAATCTATAATTTGTTAAATTATCATATACATAAATTTCTCTAGGAAAAACAGAATGTTTATTAATTGATTCTAGACATTTTTTCGTAATAGCCAATCTATTACGAACATTTATTACAATTTTATACATTATCAGTTAATTTTTTAAATTTTTCTATAAATTCTTGCATATCGATATTTTCATAACAAGGTGAACACCCACCATTATTTCCTCCATATACACAAGGTTTATGACCATGTGTGAAACATGGAGCACAACTCATTTTACAATCAATCCAATCTCCATATTGATAATTAGATACTCTCACAGAACCTGGAAAAGGTCCATATATTCCTAAATTTTTTGTACAAACTGATTCGGCAATATGTATCAATGAAGAATCTGTCCCAACTACAATATCAGCAATTGTCGCAAGAGCAATCGAATGTGAAATATCTTCTGAGTATTTAGCAAAATTAAAAATATCTTCTTTAAAATAATGAAAATACTGTTCAATTATCTTATCAATTTGTTCGTGTAATTGTGGGTTATCTGTTATTACAATTTTATATCCATATCTAACAATATTCCTAATAATATTTACCCAAAAATCTGGATGCGGTGTTCTAATAGGAGAACTCGCTTTTAATTGAATTGCACATATTTTATCATCTTTATCGATACCCAATTTTTCATGTAAAATAATATCTACTTTGTGATAAGTATTTGCATTAACTGATTGTTTTGGATGTAATAATTCATTTGGCAAATCAAGACCTGCCCATTTTGAAAATAATTTATATGCATCAACTGTTTCTGATATTTTTGTTCTTTCAATAACTCCCTCAAATGAAAGATGATATTGAGCTGATTTGAATTCTATATCGGCAACTGGTAATTCGGATATTTTATCTATATACCCACTATCTAACCAGCTTTCTAACATAGAATGATATTGTGAAGATGTTGCGAAATGGATCTTACAGGAAGGATATTTTTCTTTTAGATAAATCAAATTTGGTAGTATAAATAATAAATCTCCTATACCACCAGTTCGCATTACAAATAATTTTTTACGATTCAAATCTTGTCCGATATAAGGTTTGTATAATTGAGCAAAAGAAATTTTAGCGGGTGTTAGATTTTTTCGTGGTTTCCCATTTATAAGATTATATTTATCATATTCCAATGATTTATACATTGTTATAGACATTATATAATTTTTACCACGATCTAATTTCTGAACTTTAAAGTTATTTTGTTTAAAATAAGAATCGTGTTTGCATTTAGCTATTACGATATTAGGAATATTTTTTCTCAATTCTTCTAATGTTTCTACTTTATTTAAACTATCAGAATTATATCCAAATTGTTGTTGGATATTTTCGATACTCCCGATTGGTGCAGTAATATTAATCTTTTGTTGTTTTTTCGTCTTTTTTGTCTTTTTCATTTAATCCTCAGAGTATATTTATTTTGGAACAGTTGCCAATGCTTTTATCAATAACCCATTCGAAACAGCTGTCATTGGATTAGTAGCGTGTCGTATTTCACTAATCTCAAAAGGAATATCATGTTTTTCTATTTCTGTTTGGAACAATTCTATAAAACCATCCGGTAAAGAAGTGCCCCCTGAAACAACAATTGGTAATTCTTCATCTAAATCTAAATCAACTTTTTCCTCAAATTCTTTTAAAATACGATTTACTGTATTATCTACCATCGCAGTATAATAATAACCAAGTGCTTCTAATACACGACGTATCTTCTTATTTTTATGTTCCCTGAAATCTCTATTCAGACTTAGATGTTTTTCTTTTATATTTGTCACACGATTTTTTACCATATTGAGAGAATCAGCTACATTTTTATCAATCCAATCCCCTGATTGTTCTGTAGAAAATTCAATAACATTTATACCTTTCACACTAGTACAACAATTAACCATACCAGCACCAGTAGAAATCGCAATACCAGAAAAGGCAGTTGATTGACATTCGGAATAAACAACCGCCATTGCTTCATTTAACGGAGTTGCATTTATTCCTAATGAAGAGAGAATTCTACCAAAAATTTTTTCATGATAAGTAATAGATTTATCACTATCCAATGCTTCTGCTGGAATAGAATAAGTACAATATGCTTGCTGTCCATCCAAATCTCCGATCAAATCTTTTATGATCAATGTTAATATTTCAACAGCATCAATTTCATCAGATGATATAACTCCTCTTTTCATTGGTCTTCGAACTTCTTGACCAAATATATTTGAAAATTTAAAAGCATCTTCTCCAATGATAAACATATCACCATCATCATTTACGATATGAGATAATTCAGATAAATCCGATAAACCTATTTCATCTGATGATACTGGTAGAAAAACATTTCTTGTTATTTTTGTTTCGTTTGTATCAGAACGAGTACAAACCAAATTCATTGTTCCAACATCCAAACCAATACATATAGGTCTTTTGATTTCAACTGACGATACATCTTTTCCTTTTCCCATGATATTATAATCCTTTTAATAATTCTCTTAACACATCCGCACTTGAAGATGCATCAGTAATTGATTTTTCTGTTTTGATATTTGTTTTTATATTCATCCCTTCTGTATCAATTTGAGGAATAAAAGTATTTTCATCATCTTTTGATTTTTTATTATTTGGTGATATCGCTGGTGATTTTGTTATAACATTATTAGCATAGACAGGTTTAGTTAAAATATCATCTAATTTAGAATTTAATTTCTTACTATCTTTTGATAATTCATTTAATATATTTTTAATTTCATCATTTTCATTTTCTTTTATTTTTGTAATCTGAATTGTATTTAAATTTTTATATATTTTATTTTTTTTATTTTCTGCTTCTATAAATGATTTTAATTTTTTATCATTAACCGCTGTTATAATATAATCATCTATGTTTTGTTTATATAATTGATTAACAATAGTAGATACATATTCTCTATCAAACATTATTTCAATAGGAGTTTCATATATAGATCGTCTATATACAAATTTCATATTTTTTTGTTTGATATATAAAAACATCAGTAATTTCGACCATTAAAATAATCAGATTCATATACAAAAGAATTTGCTTTTTTACTATAACCTGTATTCAAAACAAAATTACCATATTCAGCTAAAGCTGACATAACTGTTTGTTTTATTTCATTATACAAGTACAATTCTGCTTCTGCATCATGAGAAATCCATTTATAATCTTGATGTTCAAATGATAGTTTTACTTGTTGTTTTTCATCTTTTGGTTTACAAATCCAATTGTATTGCGTACTTACTCTTTTTATAACACCAGATTCTTTTACTATGTAACTAAATTTGTTGAAGTATTGTAAAATATCAATATCGAGACCAACTTCTTCTTTAACTTCTCTCTTCAAACCAATTTTTAATTTTTCACCATCTTCAACTTTTCCACGAGGAAATTCCCAATGATTAGGAAAATGATCATCTTTTGCTCGTTGGATCAATAATAATTGACCTTTATCAGAATCTAAATTTTTAAAAATAATTGCCCCTGCAACAGGAATTCTTGGAATATCAGGATCTAATTTGACAATAGAAGATTCTGATATAAATTTAATTTTTTCCATTTTCATTTTCCTTTTTATATTTCTTCACCATACATTGAATTCCAATGATCGATAGCTTTATCATGATCATCACCCGTTACCCAACATCCCGGATAACATTTCCTATCATCTGACGGACAAAAAATATCTATTATATTTTTTCCATAATATTGAACAGTTGGATTCGTTTTACATACTTTACATCGATTTATTTTCTTTTTTCGTTTGACCATTATTTCCTCTGTAAAAAGAATTAAGCTATTTTGGTGAAACTATATATTTCGACAATATCATCCTTTTTCCATTCTATATCAGGTCTTTCTATGTTTGTAATAAATTGGATCAATGTATCTATTGTATTTGTATCAGTTGCTTGGTAATCTAATTTGTAGCTCAATGTTCCGTATTTGGATATCAGATATATTTTGTTTGTATCATCCAATCTAACAGGAACAACAAATCCATCCGTTATATTATTTTCTGCTAAATTAAGAATATCATCTTCTGTAAAAGAATACATAAAAAATCCATTTTTCTTCCATTCTTCTTTCTCAAAAGTTCTATTCTCCATTACTTCATCTTTGGGTAATGGATTACTATGTTTCCCATCTTCTAAACCCCAATCAGCTTTTGCTCTAAATGTATCAACACTATCAACTTTCCCTATCATAGAATCAGCATTACCCATATATGAATCTACACCAAAATTCATATCGACAATATCAATTGCATAATCTGTTTTCATATGAACAAACCACGGCATTTCAATTTCGTATTCTAAAGAAACACTCAAACGCCAATCAGCTAATTTATCGATACCACCATATTTCATACTCGCATCATTCATACCCATCATTGTATAACGAGGTTTTATATTAACAGGAACAACTGTTTCTGTTCTATTTGTTGTTCTAACCAATGCTTCATATGCACCAGCAGATTCCCAATCGAGATTATATCTGATGTCTGTAATAGGATTATAATATTCAAAATTCAACATTTCATCTGGTATTATAAGAAAAGTTCTAAATACTGATGGATATATTGGTCTATTCAATCCTCCAAATATTTGATATAAATACATTTTCATATCACAATATTCATAGAAAGAATTTAATAATAATATTAACTCAATTTCTCCTTTCATTCTAGTAAACATTGGATGAACAACAACATGATTATCTTGATAGATAGGATCATATATTCTTATTTTAAGACCAGGATGTCCTTTCGATAAATTAGGGAATCTCCATAATTGTTGGGCACCTGCATTTGCATCAGATATATGGAATTCACCAGATGGATTTAATATGATAGCTGGTAAATTAGGCATATCATGTTCATTATTATACTGAATTTTTTTATTTATATATTCAACAGCTTTATCATATGTACCGACGACTTGATGATGAAAACGTGGATATAAATAATCAGCAAAATAATTTAATGTATCATCAAAAAAATGTGCATATACATTATGTATGAAAAAATAATTTTCATCAGTTCTCATATCCAATAACCTTTTTTAATTCATTTAAATAATTATTTACTGTTGATGTTGTTATTTGAATACCAGATAAAGTGGATATCACTTTATCTTCACTAACTTTTGATATATTTTTTCGCTCTACTAAAATATATAAAAAATCATTATCATATTTAGTTAATGAAAAAAGATAAATTTTCATATTATTATTATTGCTCATCATTATTGTTTCTATGAAATCACAATATATGTCTGCTTGAAAATTATCTTTGACTGCAATGAATCTAGATGGTCTATCATTTTCTATTTTCATTTCTAAGAAATCCGTACAAAAATCAGAAGCTTCGATATTTTTAAACATATTGATTTTTGCTTCACTGGATGGATTACTTCCGTGTTTATAAATAGGTCTTATGTCAAATAAATTAAAATTGATAGATGTTGTATAGAAAATACCAATATCATAGAAATAATTCTGGAATGGTAATCTCATTTTTATTTGGCGATTGAATGATTTTCCTAATGTTAATGACATCGATTCTGTCCTCTATATTTTTTTATAATAATATGAATTAAACAAATGCACCCCAATCAGTTGATTTTTCTATGTTATTTTCTATTTCATTACTTTCTTTAGATGCCATATAGTCAGTTATTATATCTGTTTTCGTTTTCCAATAATTTTTTACTTGGTCGATTAAATATGAAAATTGTTTAACTCTAAAATCATTTTTAGGATGCCAAATATACATAGCTACTAAAATATCATCAGGAATAGAATGGATATTAATAGAATCTGGTAAATCAGCTAATGATAGATTTTCATCACCTGTTTGATCAATAAAATCAAGCAAATCTTTTTTAATATTTTCTTCATCAGACAGATATTTATTTACGTATCTATAAAGCGATGATTGTTTATCTTTAGATGTTTCATCTATTAATTTATCTAATACTATTTCTTTTTGTTTATTACTATTAATATATGTTTTTTTGTAATAATTCATTGTTTTTTCAGATGGTTCTATATTGAATAATTTCAATGCTTGAACAATATTAGATTCTGTAATATTCGATATACCATCTAAATAACATTCTAATTTAACTATTTCAAATATATGTTCCTGATTAAATTCATTTTTATATGGTAATTTAACAACATCTTTTTCATAATATTTATTATGAATCATTTTAGTTGTCATCCCTTTAATAGAATTTACATATTCTCTCATATCAGAAATACATAATTTTATATCTTCATCAGTAGGCAACAACAAATCTAATTCAGTGAATTTTTCATTCCAATTTTTAAAGAATTCGATTTTGTTCAAATTCTTATAATGGTGAAATATCAAATTTTCTATATTTTCATCAAAGACAATTTTCGGTGATGTTAAAAATGTCATGTAAACAGGTTCGAAAATTAATCTAAAACATTTAGTGAATATTTCTTTATTTTCTATAGCATTTGTCAATCTGACTTTAAATGATTTTGAATATCTAATCATATAAACATAAATAGCAATCAAATCATACATATTCCGAGTTTGTTCGTAATTATAATCATAATCACCAATATTATATAACAATGGGATATCAATAAAATTTGGCAAAGTTTCATCTAGATTATATTGGGTGAGAATATTTGAAAATTGTAATTGTGATAAATATGATAATGAAACAATATCTGCTTCTACACATGAAGGGAGATAAAAATTTGTCTCTCCTAAATAATTGTTAAAATAATTATTTAGTCCAGAATCTTGTATCAAATTATCTTTTTGAGCTTCTTTGAAGATAGGACTGAATAATTCAATACCTTGTTCATTTAATTTACTCACTTTTATTAATGTTGTTTCGTCATCAATTTTCTTATCATCTATTTCTTTGGGATTTTCTATATCAGATGTTCTCATTTCAAATAATTTTTCTAATTCAACATTATCTATATTTTCCAATTGTTCTTCAAATGTGTTATTATTATTTAACAAATTATCAGTATTATCTTCTTCTATTTTTTCAGTTTTATCTACTAAATCTATTTCAAAATGTGATTCAATATCATCTTTTACTTCATCATCTTTTATTTCACAAACTATATCAACATCTGTTTCTTTATGTTGCATAATATTTGATGATAATAATTTGATTATTTCAGTATTTTGTTGTGATTGAAGTTCCATTTGATTTGATTGATATTCAACATTCTGATTATTTTTATACAATAAAATAGCATTGTCAAAATTTAATTCAAAATTTAAAATATCAACTGCCATTTTTCCTAATTGTAATAAAAATTGATTAAATAACAATCCATTTATTCCAATTTTAGAATATGCTGATTGACCAGAAAGAATACACATTAATATAGCATTACAATTTAATTTTTCAGATACAGCAAATTTAATAATTAAATCATTCTTTTTGAATCTTCTTTTAACTGTTATTTGATTTTTATAAACATCTGGATTGTTAACTGCTTGTTGTAGTGATAACATCCAAGATAAAAAATCACTTCTACTCATGGTAACGCTTCTATAATTTCCATTACTGCCATATGTCATATCTTTATTAGTTATATCAAAACGAAAATGTAGATCACTCCACATTCCATATGAATCATCTTTCAATTTCTTTCTAGATTTACTACATATTAATTTAAACACACTATTAGAGTATTCTTTGTCTTCATGTGTAATTAATACAATAGATGCATTTTCATATTCCCCATTATTTTTTATATGCACTTTATTTCTCCTTTATTATAATTTCTAATAAAAGTTATACTAACAGGGGATATTTTTCTATCTTTTTTAATTTTAAATTCAATAACATTTTTTTCATTTTTTTTAAGTTGCCATGATATCGACTTATTCATCTTCAATTTTTCTCCTCTAAATAAATTTGTTCTCTAATTAAAATCCTTTTCAAAAAACATAATAAATTTTCTTCAATATTATGTTCCTAGTATATAAGGTTTGAACTTAATATTTTTTAGAAAAAGATAGCCGAGCAGCGGAGCGGCTCTCGGCGCTATTTGAAAAAATATTTATTCTAATATTTTATGCCGAAGGCATTATTGAATAAATATTTTTTCTATTTTTGATATTGAATAAATAACCATTCTAATATAAACATGCTATTGAATATATTTAATATGGTACATAACAGTTGAAATATGAATGTATATTACATTTTTATATCAGTTGATACACATTCATTGTATTATATGGTAAGATATCATTAATCGTTCATATTTTTATTATTTCGACTATTATATAAATAATTTATCCGCAGCGTAGCAAGGACTCACGGATGTCTTTTGCGAAGCAAAAACTTCCGGGCACAAATCGAAATATATTTTTAATTTTTTTCTTATATTCAAATAATTTATTCAAATATGCATTTCATCAGCATAGATTTTTAGAACATATAAATAGAATAAAAAATAATTATTATCATTCTGAAATTATATTCAATATAGCAATAATTAGTATTATATTATTTGATATAATTAAAAAAGACATATAAAAAATACAAAGTCAAATATTTCTATTTAAATACATTAAAAATAAATATTAAATTAGAATATAAAAGTAAAGATAAAAATATTATTCAATTAAATATATTTAAATATGTATTAAAAAAGAACAAATAAAAAATACTATTTATAAAAATCAGATTATTTATTAGGGAATATCAGTTAAAGATGCCCGGAAGTTTTTTATTTCCCGACGCTACGCTGTGTTTTCCGCTACGCGGAAAACACGGAAATAAAAAGACATCCGTGATATCCCTACGGGTGATATATAAAAATAAATTTAATTATAAAAGAAAATAAGATATTTTATTAATAAAAAAAATAATAGAAATGATAATATAAAATGAGGAAAGAAAATGAAATCTAAATGTTTTTATTATAGATGGGTCTAGACCCTAAATACCGTACTAAAGGTACACAGCGTAGCGGAAAAGAAATACCAGTTAAACAAATCATTCCTATGTTCCCTAAAAAAATCATAAAAACTCATTTCTGAGTCAGGTGATTGAAATAGAACTTCGAAGTTGTAATAATTAATACTGGGAACATATAATTGAAAATACTGAAATTGTTTGATATTATTGAATAAATTATAAAAAGAGGTGATTGAAATGGTCGTAAATACAGCTGGATTGAATTTATCAGGATCGTTGTGTCCTGAATGTGGTTTGGTTCATCCTCCTATAGAAGGACCTTGTCCAGTAGCTAAAGCTCAGAAAGAAAAAAATAATCCAAAAATAGAAACTCCTGTTTCTCCAACACATAATAAAGAAGAAAATTCAAATGAAAATACAAATGTAGTGAAAAGTAAGAAAAATATTGCAGATTTAAATAATAACATAACTAAAATGATAAATAATAAATTATCTGAACTGAAATTCGAGAATGATTATGTAGAAGACAAATTTTATAAAATATTAAATAAAACAGTCATTGATAATTTGAAGGAGTTTTTAAATGACTACAAACAGTAATGGGAATAAATCAAAATATATTCGATATGACATATCGGGTATATTAAACAATGAAACGAAAAATGCTTCAAATAATTATGATCAAGATGAAAAATATGTATTACATAATAAACATATTGAAAATGTTTCGATAAAAATGGGTACTATTGTTAAATTCTTGAAAGATCATATAAAAGAAATAGATATTTTATTAATGGAATCTTCTAATAATAAATCAGAAGGAGTCGAACATGTAGAAACTCCTTATTTTATGTTATTTTTATCAAATGATGACGAGACGAATATTTTACATATTCAATTTAAAGTAGATTTGGATGTTAATATATGTGCAAGAATAGGTTTGTTGATATCAAGTTTTTATAGTAGTGGTTTAGTTAATGGATTTTCTTTTTTAGATCCTTATATAATTGTTCAAACAAAAGATAAAAAATTAAAATATTTATATGGTAATGAAGCTAAAGATACTCTAGAAAACATATATTTTGAAACAAAATATATGAATAAAATAAAAGACGATTTTACAGATAAATTTTTAGATACTATTGAAATTGATGATTTGTCTTCATGTTAATTTTTTTTAAAAAAAGGAGAAAATATAAAATTGGATATAATCAATACATTATGGGTTGAAAAATATAGACCTCATACAATAGATGAATTAGTTTTACCAACAGAGTATAAAACAAAATTCAAAGAATATATTGAAAAACGAGATATTCCTTCATTATTGTTACATGGACCCCCAGGTACAGGAAAATCTTCTATTGCTAGAATATTGACATCTAAGAATGGAATTATATCGGAAAAATCATCAAATGTTTTAGTTTTAAATGGTTCTTCAAAAACGACAAGAGGTATTGATTTTGTTTCGAAAGTAATAGAACCTTATTTGAAAAATCCTGTAATGGGAAATGATAAATTAAAAATTGTTTTTATTGACGAAGCAGATTATTTAACTGATCAAGCAGCACACGCATTACGTGCTATAATTGAAAAATATTCAGAATGTAATAGATTTGTTTTTACTTGTAACTATGTATCAAAGATTCCCGATGCATTACAATCTAGGTTGACAGAATTCAAATTTCAATTATTACCCAAGAATTTTATCATTGATCTTTGTAAAGATATTCTTAAAAAAGAAGATATAACATATTCCGATTCGGATATAGATTATATTGTTTCATTTATGTATCCAGATGTACGAAAAATAATTGATAGACTTCAAAAATTTTCAGTAGATGGTAAATTAAATGTTGATAAAGATTCTGTTATGACATATGAAAATTTACTTGTTTCTAAGTTTATTGGAATTATGCAGAATACTATTCAGAAAAAATATGCAATGAATTCGAAGTTGATTCAAGAAACAATTGATTTGTTGAATAAACATGCATATGAAATAGATTATAGAAAAATTTTTGAAGATTTATTTAATAGAGAGACATTGCCTCCATATATCAAAATAAAAATAAATCAATATTCAATAACACATAAAACTTCATTATCGCCATCGATGAATTTTTTATCATTGATTTTTGAAAGTATTGAATCAGTTAAATCTTATATTGATTTGGTAAAATGATTAATAAATTTATACGAAATATTTTAATATGGTTAAAAAAAATTCCTAATGAAAATGATTTTTTCTTTGTTAATATAAGACAGGCTTTTCAAATTATATCGAGGACATTTAAAAATGATCAAAATAAAACAGAGTAAGACAGCAGATACGAGATCTAGTGATTATAGAGAAGTAACAAAGAAACAATTAATGGATAGTTCGATGCAACATATTACTGATGTTGCAAAAGGAATTAAATTTTTTAAAGATATGTTAGATACAGCAGCTCTTAATCATGATAGAGATAAATTATCAAATATTGATGGATTTTTAAAAGATTTTAGTTGTAATTTTGAAACAAAAGAATGGTTAGAAAATCATTATTCATCCAACAGACATCATCTTAATAGAGATAATGGTGTTCCTTCTGATGTTAATTTAATTGATGTTTTGGAAATGATCACCGATTGTGTTATGGCAAGTGTTGGACGAGGGGGAAAACAATTTCCTATTGTTATAGATGAAAAAGTTTTAAGAAGAGCTTTTGATAATACTGTTGTTTTGTTAAAAAATAATGTAGAATTAGAAAAATGATAGGAATATATCAAGATTCTTTTGGAGAATTCATTCAAGAGCATTTAGGTGATTATAAAGTAACATCAAATAATATAATATGTAAATGTCCGTGGTGTGATTATCATAAAAAAAATTCAAGAAAAAATCATTTATACATTGCTTTAGATAAACCAATATTCAATTGTTTTAGAGCTGGATGTAATAAAAGTGGTTCGATAAGAAAGTTCGTGAAACATATTTCGGGAACATATATACGAGATAAATATATAGATGAAGATGAAATGCAAAAGCTTCATCACAACAAAAAAATAAATTTTAAAGATTCAAAAATTGCTTTACATAAATCGTTTAAATTACCTGTTATTATAAAAGGAGAATTTCAACATAAAGAATCATATCTAAATCAAAGATTACAATATTTTCAATTTGAATTAGATAATATAAAAGGATTGGTATTTGATGTATACCAGTTTGTTGAGACAAATAATCTATCAGAATCACTTTCTAAATCTGATAAAAAAATGTTAGATTTTTTACATAATAATTTCATTGGTTTCATGACAGAAAATAGTTCGATGGTTGTTTTTAGAAACATAGATCCTAATTCAGATTTTAGATATTATAAATTAAATTTACAACAAAATGATTTATTAGATTATTATAAAATTACACATAATATTGAAAATACTAATTTGATTGTTATTGGAGAAGGAATTTTTGATATCTTTAATGAGCATATTTTTGATTATTTAGGATTACGTACAAAGGCATTTGGTTATTATTGTGCTTTGAATAATAGATTTGAAGCATTAATAAAAAGTATTGCTTTTTATGATAATATTTATAAACCAGAAGTTGCTATATTATCAGATAAGAATGTTAATTTGAATTATTACAAAAAAATGAAGAGGAGATTGAAGAACATTTGTTCAGAAATCATAGTGTGTTATAATGAATATGGGGATGATTTTGGTGATACA
>Ga0256827_10000211_pt1 | contig 34342 bp, 36 predicted proteins | sample CV84metaG_FD_185977 | JGI IMG/M metagenome (GOLD analysis project Ga0256827, IMG submission 185977) | Hydrothermal vent microbial communities from East Pacific Rise, Pacific Ocean - CV84 | ecosystem: Environmental > Aquatic > Marine > Hydrothermal vents | place: Pacific Ocean: East Pacific Rise...
TCCGGATGGGGTCGGATTGCGGCGTGCGGTTGATGAAGCACTGTTGATAGGTGGTCTTGCCGCTGCAGATTTAGCTTTTGTGAACGCTCATGGGACCGGTACCCCTGATAATGATCGGACAGAAAGCCGGGTCTTGGCCGACCGGTTTGGCAGCACCCCCTTTATTTCGACCAAATGTTACACCGGGCACACCCTCGGAGCGGCTGGCGCGATAGAGGCGGCTATTAGCTTGGTCTGTCTGGAACGTGGTCAATTGCCGGCTAATCTGGGTTTTAGTGAGCCGGACCCAGAATTGCCCGGCCGTCCTGCTGCTGTCGTGACACCTCTGACCGCACGTTTTGCTCTTTCCCAATCAATTGCCTTCGGCGGGAATAACGCCGCATTGTTGCTCGGTCTGGAGATACCACAATGAAACCGATGTGGGTCAATGGCCTCGGACTGGTGGGAGGATTCGGCTGCGGGAAAGTCGCGTTGCTGAATGCCCTCCGCGAAGGGTCGGTTCCGGTGACGCAGACCGAATTGCGTGGTTCTCAATTTCCCCTCTTCAAAGCTGCTACCGACCAGCTGGAAAACTATCTGAATAAACGGACTTTACGGCGTATTGACCACTTTTCCCGGATGGCACTACTCGGGGCTTTTCAAGCTCTGGAAGATACCGGGGGTGAAAATTTGGACAGGAGCCGTCTTGGGGTGGTGGTCTGTTCTGGTTTCGGGGCTTTGAATACAACCTTTAAATTCCTCGATTCTGTTCTTGAAGACGGTGATACCTTTGCCTCACCGACGGCATTTTCCAATTCTGTCCATAATGCCGCGGCGGCGCATATCTCTATTCAGTTGAATATTTCCGGGCCCAGCTTGACAGTCAATCAATTTGATCAGTCTCTGGTCTCCGGGTTGCTTACCGCCCAGACGTGGTTGGAAGAGGGGCGGGTCGATGCGGTTTTATTAGGTGTCGTCGATGAATATAGCTCTGTTCTTGGTTACTGCTGGCAACGTTTTCTCGGTTGTCGCGATACGACCGAGATGCGACCATTGGATTTTTCGGCAACGACAGCTATTATCGGTGAGGGGGCCGCTTTTTTCCTGCTTCAGTCGAACCCGGCAAAGAATCAAAGCTATGGGAAGATTGAACCGGTTGAAATGGGGACTCTGCATAAGAGTCGACCCCAGCTGCCGAAAGCTCAACCGGTGCTACTCAGTTGTGATGGGTTCCCGGCTACGGGGTCGCTGTACCAACAGCAACTAAGCGGGGCTCAACTGGTTGGCTGTTATACCCCGCTCTACGGAGTTTCACCGGTGTCGCCGGCATTTGACCTGGCCGTCGGTGCTCTGTCGCTGCAACGGGGGCACCTGTTTCCTTCGGTTGACTCCGGTGGGGACTATTTTACTGGTTCAGTTATTGATCGTCATCAGAGTTGTCGCACTTTGAGTTGTTTGCGGTTTAGTATGATGGGCGAGTATGCGGCAATTCATTTGTCTAAGGAGGAGAGCTGATCACGTTGTCTGCTGGCTGGGTTCTCTGCATTGTGACTGTTCTCACTCTTTTTCTTGCCGGGAAAGCTGATGCTTTTTCACTGAAAAATCCTGAACAGACCGGGGCGGCGGTTGTCTTGGGCTCAAGTTACGACCCTGATCCGACGTTTGAATTTGCCCAATTGAGTCTTACCGCTATTTACGATTATGAGCAGATTATGCCCCATCCGGCCCCTGAGTCGCTCCGGTTTAAGCTAGAGGGGAATGCTGGTCTGGCAAATATTTCAGGGAAACGGCTGCTTATCTCGGCTAATTTTTTGGCTCTTTATTATTTGTCCCGACTGAAAACAAAATCGTTTCGTCCCTATATTGAAGGGGGTGCTGGAATTGTTTACAGTGATTTCCAGGTTAAGGGGCAGGGGTTACGGCTTAACTTTAATCCCCAGGCAGGGATTGGTACCGAATGGCAGCCTCCGGGAGGGTCCCGGTGGTACAGTGCTGTTCGTGGTTATCATATCTCCAACAGTCACTTACACCGGGATAATCGTGGCATCAATGCTGTGACCTGGATGGTGGGAATATTTTATTGAGTTAGGGTGTCGAGAGTTTGCTAACTGAAAAAATAGGTGCACTATGACGGCCAGAAAAAAAATTGGCAGTATCTTTCTTATTGTCGGAGTTGTTGTTCTGATTTTCGGGATTTTCGAGCACAATAGATCATCCCATCCAAATGCCTGTATCGTTGATTTTTCCAGGTCGTTAGGGGGGAAAGCCTCTTTGTCACTGAAAAATTCAACGCAGCAACAGCGATATTATGGGATGATGGCTATATCTGCCGGAGTGATTTTGACCCTCGCCGGCGGGGTTTTGGTATTTAGAACAAAAAAATGATCCTTTCGATAGATTTTGAAATGGTTTTATCTGGCTACTCTTTTCGACAGTTGCCGAGATTTTTGCTATATTCCGGGGGAGGTAGTGCTCAGCAGTAAATGGGCTCTGCTGATCAGGCGGATCAGCTGGTTGCAGTTGTCGGGTTACTTTTTCGTGATGGTGAAATCATATGGTCGTAGAACGTAATCGGGTGCGGAAGAAAAAGCGGGTCAAGATCCGTTTTGGTGTTGATTTCCCGAAACGGATCGCTTTTACCGGGGATCTTTCTATGGTTGGACTGCATGTGATCACCGGACAGCCGGAGCCCCCCGGTACAAAATTAATGATTGAAATCAGCTTGCCAGATGACCGGCAGGTGGTTGTTTCCGGTCGTGTTCGTTGGGCAAAAAAGGTTCCGCCAAACTTGATCCGGATGGCCAGTAAAGCCGGGATGGGGGTGCGGTTTATCCACTTTGAAACAGGGCAGCAGGCTCTTGAAGAGTATCTGGAAGCTCTACGGCACTGATCTATTATGAAACAAACTCTGGATTCATCGATACATCTTCCTGCCATTTCTCCCGATCTGGTTCTGGTTCTTTGGGGGCACGGAGAGTGGCAGGTAAAAAGCCTCTCTGATCGTCTGGCTCTGTGGCTGAGAGTTGACAGTGATCAGGTCAGGGGGCGTTCTCCGGCAGCTCTGTTTCCCGCTGCAGTTCCTGATATTATCTCCCTCGCAAATGAAGTTTTGCAACATGGCCAGGATTTAACCGCGGTGAAATTACAGTTGTTACCCGACCATGTAGAATTTATTGCTGATATTCAATTTGCCGGGTTGACTGAAGATTATCTGGGGCAGTTGGTGCGGATCAGCTTGCGGGAGGGAATGTCCGCCGGCTGGCAGGAAAATCATTTTCGCAATATGGTGGGGAGCAGCCCTGCCATGCATGAAGTTTTCCGAAAAATTCGCCTTTATGCCGCATCTGATGCTTCAGTTATTATCACCGGTGAAACCGGTGCAGGTAAAGAATTGGTCGCCCATGCCTTGCATGAAGAGAGTCCACGTCACACCAGGCCGTTTGCCGCCCTTAACTGTACTGCTATCAGTGAACAACTGCTTGAATCAGAGCTGTTTGGTCATGAACGGGGGGCTTTTACCGGAGCATTACGGGAACATCACGGTTATTTTGAGCGGGTTGATGGCGGTACCCTGTTTCTGGATGAGATCGGTGACATGCCGATGCACACTCAGGCGAAACTATTGCGGGTTTTAGAGGATGGTCAAGTCCAGCGGGTCGGGAGTGAGAAGAGTCGGCAGGTGGATGTCCGGTTTGTCGGGGCGACCAATGTCCTTTTGGAGCAGGCCGTTGCTGAAAAAAAATTCAGGGCAGATCTCTATCATCGGCTGGCGGTTTTGCGAATCCACCTTCCCCCGTTGCGCGAACGCGTTGATGATATTCCTCTGTTGGCAGAGCTGTTTTTGCAGGAGTTCAACACCAAGTATGGCAAAGGGATCAAGCGTTTGACCAATGAGGCAATTCGTTTGTTGCAATCGTATCTGTGGCCGGGGAATATCCGTGAATTGAGAAATGTGATTGAGCGGGTGGTGGTTGAATCAGAGACAGAGGCGATTGGTGCACGCGCATTTGCTGAATGGATTCATGAACGGCAACGATTTGCTGCTGGGGAGGTCAACTCTGTATCGATAGCGAATCAGCAGACGAATCTTCCCGCAGTCATCCCTTATTCATCGCTCTCCCAACCTTTATCGTCCTCTGCTGGTTCAGTGCCATCATCCGTGGGGCAACGGGTTGAATTGTCGGAAGATTTGATCCGGCAGGCCTATCAGGATGAGGGGGGGAATCTTTCTGCCGCAGCAAGACGTCTGGGGGTTCACCGGGCGACTCTCTACCGTCATCTACAACGCCTCAATTTAACCCGCGAAGACCTCCCTTAAGTTTCACTCTCCATTTTTCAAGAGTTTACCGCTGTCTCGACCTTTTTACAGATATATCGGGCAATCGGCATTGCTGACGTCGCCGCCGGGGAGGGGGCATTACCGACGATCAGGGTGCGTTTGGTTTGGACAAACAGAAAATCATCCAGGGTTGTCCCATCCGGCTTGACCGCCTGTGCACGCACTCCGGCGGGATAGGGACGCAAATCGTCAAGGGTCACTTTGGGGCAGTAGCGGTTGACCTGCTTCAGGTAGCCGGGACGATAAAGGGAATTTTTCAGTTCGATCAGCGTTGGCAGGGGATACTTCATCACCAGACGGTAGAGCCCGGAATATCTAAGCATCTCTGCCAGGTCTTGAAAACTGGTTGTCCAACGGCTGTACCCTTCCCGAGCCAGTGCCAGAGTAGCATTGGGGCCGACGGTGAGTGATCCATCGATCATCGGAGTTAAGTGGATCCCCAGAAACGGGAGTTCCGGGTCGGGAATCGGGTAGATCGGATGGGTGACCAGGGTGCTTTTTTCCGCCGGGAGCTGGAAGTATTCGCCGCGGAACGGGAGAATTTTGAAGTCTGGTTGCTGTCCCAACATGCTGATGATTCGATCCGAGTGGAGTCCGGCGCAGCTGATCAAAAAATTTCCGTGGAAAGTCCCCAGGCTGGTTGTGACCTCCACACTGTCACTCTCCTTTAGTGCCGAAACCCGACAGTGGGTATAGATGTCTCCACCGTCTGCGATCACCTGCTCGGCCAGTTTATTGGCCACCTGCTCAAAATCGACGATCCCGGAGGAGGGAACCCAGGTTGCGGCAACCCCAACAACATTCGGTTCAAATTCGCGCAGTTGCTGCTGATCAAAAACCTCCGTCTCGATCTCATTGATCCTGCACCGTTCGAGCAGTTCCTCCATCCGTTCGGCATCCCGTGCATCGGTTGCCACCAGTAACTTTCCGGTGACCCGAAAGGGGATATCATGTTCCCGGCAGAATTGTTTGGTGTCGCGGTTCCCGTCCCGGCAAAAACGGGCTTTCAAACTCCCCGGAGCGTAGTAGACACCGGCATGAATAATACCACTGTTGTGGCTGGTTTGATGGGCAGCCAGTTTTCTCTCTTTTTCCAGAACGACCACTGTCGCATCGGAAAATTGTTGTTGTAACTGCCGGGCGGTTGCCAGCCCGATAATCCCGCCACCGATAACAATAAAATCGTAGTTCTTCAAATTTTAGAGTTCCTTTGCGTTCTGTTGCTGAAAAAGAGGGTCAGAGATAGATTTCTTTCGGATGAGTTTCCTGCTGTTTTGATCCGTTTATTCTTGATAATCCCGCTTGGTTTTTTCCATCTGTTCAGCATAGTTGGCCAGTAAGGTGCGGCGTGACATCATGTAGAGGACTTTGTTGGGGATTTCTGTATCAACCACCGGAATTTCATCCAGATTTCGGGAGGTCAACTTTTTCATGACATCGGTTAGTTGATCCTCCGGGGTTGCGGTAATAACATTACGGGTGGCAATATCTCCGGCAATCACCAGGGTGGGGGGGATATCATCATTTAAAATCCGCCGAATATCGGTCATGGAAAAAATCCCGGTCATCAACCCTTCACCGTCAACCACTGGATAATAGGTCGTTTTTGCCGGTGCAATTTGGTTGAGGATCTCCGGAAGAGTCATCTCTTCCGGGATCAGGGTCGGATTTTTCCCTTTATGAGCGAGGGTTTTAACCTGGACCCCTTCCAGAATATCAATGATAAAGTCACCGAGGTGGGCCGGGGAATCGAAGCGACAGGGAACCTGTTGTTCATAGATAGTGTTTTTACGCATAACCAGCATGGCGATGACACAGACCAGCATTAACGGAGCCAGTAAACTGTAATTCCCGGTCAATTCACTGACCATGATCAGGGTAGCAATCGGGGCATTGGCAACCCCGGCAAAGAAGCCGGCCATCCCGACCAGAACATAGGCCCGTGGATCCTGAACCAGCATTGGAAACATGATTTGTGCCGTCGCACCGAAGGCCCCACCGAGCATTGCCCCAATCACCAGGCTCGGGGCAAATACCCCGCCTGAACCCCCTGATGAAATCGTCAGACTGGTTGCAAGGATTTTTGCCAGAGCGACAACCAGCATCACCCAGAGAGCCATTTTTCCATACAGAGCCGCCTGAACCCAACCGTATCCCGATCCAAGAACCTGTGGGACGACCATTGCCAGCAATCCCAGCAATAAGCCACCCAGGGCCGGTTTTAACCAGTTTGGCATCGGTATTTTACGGAACCCATCACGCATTTTGTAGAAAACTTTGACGTAGAGGACGCCAAATATGGCACAGACGATTCCGAGGGCGAGATAGAGCAACAATTCTGTGGGGCGTTGAAAAGAGAAAGCCGGTGTGTCGAGGAGTGGTTTCCACCCGGTGACCGAACCAAACAGGGAGTAGGCTATGATTGATGAGATGATACAGGGGATCAACCCCTCATATTCAAACTCCGGATCGCGATAAAGAACCTCTATAGCAAACAGGGCTCCACCGAGGGGGGAACGGAAGGTCGCCCCGATTCCTCCGGCCATCCCGGCAAGCAGAAGAATCCGCCGATCCTGAACGGACAGCCCCAATTTCGTCGCCATAAAGGAGCCAAATCCGGCACCAATCTGGGCAATCGGTCCCTCTCGACCTGCTGATCCCCCGGTGCCGATGGTGATAATAGAGGCCGCGGTTTTGATGATCGGTACCCGACCGCGGATAATCCCCCCCTTGCGGTGGTAAGCCTCAATGGCCCCATCTGTTCCGTGCCCTTCCGCTTCGGGAGCAAAGGTGTAGACCAGCCAGCCGGAAATAATCCCCCCCAGAGCTGGGAATAGAAATAGAAACCAGCGGTAGGGGACAGACAGATCGCCAATAAAATCGGTAAAGGAGCTTTCGGGGGTTCCCTCTACGGGGGGGTGAAAATGACCGAGGTGGCCGAGCGTCAGGTGTTCAACACTGTTTGTCGTAAAGTAGAAAAAGATGGCGCCGCTGCCAGCGACAATACCAACCATGACAGATAAAATTAATAATCGGAAACCGGTTCTTTCGAGCCCTTGGAGAATTTTTTGAACCAGTGACATGATAAAATCCAGGTAAAGAATCAGAGAGAGCTAAATACAATGATGTCCATGATTAAAGTTGTCGATGAAAACAGACAGAAGCCCATTGTTTAACAGTTTAAGAGCTTAGGAACAAGCGTAGATTCTGGTAGCCCTCTATTTAAATCAAAATATCTATCCAGATAAAACAATTTTTCGCCGTGATCCCTGCAGTGATGGGAGGGACAGGGTTCTCAGTTGACTTCGATTCAAGAGCAGCGGGTTGTTGAGGCTTCTGCCTCTTCCTGCGCTACTGCTAGTTCTGCTGCAATGGCCGCCATCAGCCGTTCAACAATCAGGAGGTGGGTCGCTTTTTCATTCTCTAGTTCAAGCAGGTCCGAGAAATCAACAGGTTGACCGAAGTGGATACTTCCATGTTGACCCAGTTTCGGGAATTTCCAGTGGTTGATTCCATATAGTGCGGTGGGAATCACCACCGGCTGGTGTTCATAAATCAGTTTTCCAACCCCGCGATTGCCCCGTCCAAGACTTCCGTCCGGGTGGCGGGTTCCCTCCGGAAATAGCATCACCTTTTCGGTTTGCAGCAAATGTCCCAACTGTTTTCCGGCCCGGATATCCCGTCCCCGTTTCACCGGAAACGCTCCCCATGATTGGAAAAGTGCTCCGAGAATCGGATTGCGGAACAGCTCCTCTTTGGCCGGGGCCCAAGTCATCTGCCAGGGGTGTTTGGCAAGTACTGTGGTTGGAAGAAATACCGTATCGTAACCGGAAATATGGTTTGCAGCGATAAGAACCCCCCCGCTGGCAGGAATGTTGTCCGCTCCGACAACCTGTAGGCGATTGAGGTATCTCGAGTAAAAGTGGATCATGGCAGAGCACATCATCAACCAGAGTAGACGGATAAACGAGACTTTCAAAACAAAGCTCCTTAGCACGATAATGTTTAAGCGCCGGATATTTAAATAGCAGAGGATAAAGTTCTTGCAGCTGTAAGAGACATCGCTCATTATATCCAGATTGTTTGATTTTACCACGAATTTACCATTTTTTGCTGAAAAGGATCATGATTATGGGTTGGTTGTCAGGTATTATAGGTGGCGGGCTAGGTGCGATGATTGCCGGACCCTTTGGGGCGGTTATGGGGGCAGCGATTGGGGCCAGTATGGGAAATTCAAAAAATTCGCAACGGAGAATTGGCGGATTTAATCAGTCCCAACAACGGCAGGCGATTTTTTTTACCGCCGCTTTTTCCATGGTGGGCAAACTGGCTAAGGCGGACGGTCGGGTCTGCCCCGAAGAGATCGCCGCTATAGAAAAAATCTGTAAGGAGGCACTCAGGCTGGATGAGCAGACCCGTACTTACGCGATCAATGTTTTCACCCAGGCCAAAGATCGTCCCGAATCTTTTGCCGATTATGCCCGGCAATTTGGTGAAATGTTCGCATCGGATCAACAGCTCTGTAATTTTATGATGAGTTTCCTGTTTGAGGTTGCTATGGCCGATGGGGAACTGCATCCTCAGGAAGAGATGATGCTTCTTGAGGCAAAAACTGCGTTCCGGATCCCGGAGAGTATCTATCAGTCCCTTCGTAGTCGCTATGTTGGTCTTCACTCTACCAGTGTCAGTCTGAACAAACATTATGAAAATCTGGGAATCAGCAGTGATGCGACCGATGCGGAAGTCAAGAAAGCCTATCGGAAGAAAGCGATCGAGTTTCATCCGGATAAGATTGAAGGAAAAGGGTTACCACCGGAATTTATCAAATTTGCCAATGATCAACTGGCTGAAATCAACGAGTCATATGATGCCATTATGGCGGCCAGAAAATAGAGGGTTCACCCATGCCTGATTTGACTCAGTGCCCGGCTTGGAAAAAACTTCAAAGCCATTATCGGGAGATTGAAGCAACCCATTTACGTCAACTGTTTGCTGAAGATCAGGAGCGATTTGAGAGATTCTCTCTCTCTTTCGGGGGAAACATCCTTTTTGATTTCTCCAAACATCGGATCACGGCGACGACATTGGAGCTGTTGACCGAGCTGGCCGAAGAGTGCGGTCTGAAAGAAAAGATCAATGCGATGTTTGCCGGTGCTAAAATCAATGCCACCGAGCAACGTCCGGTGCTGCATACGGCGCTGCGGAATCGCAGTAACTCTCCTGTTTTTGTCGATGGTAAAGATGTTATGCCGCAGGTCAATACGGTTTTGGAAAAAATGGCCCGGTTCTGTGGCCAGGTGCGTGATGGGTACTGGCTGGGAGCTACCGGCCGGCCCATTACTGACATTGTCAATATCGGTATCGGAGGGTCTGATCTTGGCCCGTTGATGGTGACCGAAGCATTAAAGCCCTATGGTCATGAGAGATTAAAGGTGCACTTTGTCTCCAATATCGATGCAACTCATCTGAGTGAGACATTGCGTGATCTGCAACCGGAAACCACCCTCTTTCTGATTGTTTCAAAGACTTTTACCACTCAGGAAACCATGACCAATGCCCACTCGGCCAAGCAGTGGCTAACAAATCAAATTAAAGTTGATACTGCCGTCAGTCAACATTTTATTGCCATCTCAACCAATCGTGAGCGGGTCAGTCAGTTCGGCATCAACCCGGATAATATGTTTGAATTCTGGGATTGGGTGGGGGGACGGTACTCTCTCTGGTCGGCTGTTGGTCTGTCGATTGCTCTCTATATCGGGATGGAGCGTTTCTTAGAGCTATTGACCGGTGCACATCAGATTGATGAACATTTCAGAACCACCCCTTTTGAGAAAAACATCCCGGTGATCATGGGGTTGCTTGGGATCTGGTACAATAATTTCTTTGCTGCCGATACCCATGTGATCCTCCCTTACGATCAGTATCTGCATCGTTTCCCCGCCTATTTTCAGCAGGGGGATATGGAAAGCAGCGGCAAAGGGGTGACAATTTCCGGTAAACAGGTTAATTACTCCACCGGCCCGATTATCTGGGGGGAACCGGGAACCAACGGTCAGCACGCATTTTATCAACTGTTGCATCAGGGAACCAAGCTGATTCCCAGCGATTTTCTTGCCGCGATTGAGAGTCAGAATCCGCTGGGAGAGCATCAGGAAATTCTTCTCTCCAATTTCTTTGCTCAGCCCGAAGCCCTGATGAAGGGGAAAACTGCGGCAGAGGCTCGGGATGAATTGGAAGCTGTAGGGATGAGTTCAGAGCAGATTGAGCAGCTGTTGCCACATAAGATTTTCCCTGGCAACCGCCCCAGCAGCTCTTTTTTATACAAGAAACTGACTCCACGGACGTTGGGAACTCTGATCGCTTTCTATGAGCATAAAATTTTTACCCAGGGAGCTATTTGGGATATTAACCCCTTCGATCAGTGGGGGGTGGAGTTGGGAAAACAGCTGGCAAAAAAAATCCTGCCGGAACTGCAGCAGGATACAGCGGTCGACAGTCATGATAGTTCGACAAATAATTTAATCAATTATTATCGAAACAATTTATCTTCCGACTGAATAAACATCCCCTGTCTCGTATGGTTTCTCAGGGAGAGTTTGTACCCTTTGGAAGTTGTTATCAGGGGGGAAAGTTGAGGGGAGGTTCGGGACATGTCCCATTTTTCATCTTCGCACCATATCTTTTTTTTCTAAAAGCGTATATTATAGGAAGATACGAGTCACTGCAGACCCCATCTCAAACTACCACCACTTTACGACCTGCGTAAGTTGCTACACATCGAGAAGAGATCTGTCGTGTCTTTAAGTATTCGCTACGTGTAAATTGTCAAGCGGTTCTGTCGTTTATTCAGGCCACCTCTTGGCTCACCTCTAAATAACGGAGTCGTTCTATGCCAGATACAGTTCTTTCAGTCGGTGATCAGATTGAAGCTCGTTGTACTAAATGTCGTAAAAATACCGATCATGTCATTATCACCCTGGAGGAAGCGGCCCCGGTTAAGGTTGAGTGTAGTGTTTGTACCCGTCAACATAAATACCGTCCACCAACTGTTCCTAAAAAGGCTGCGGCACGCAAGACGGTTAAGCCCAAAGATGCTGATCGCAAAGAGTGGGAAGCTCTGCAACCAACCATGGATAGCAGCAAGGCTAAAACCTATTCTATGACCGATAGCTACAAACTGAAAGCCCTTATTGATCATCCGGTTTTTGGGCTCGGGATCGTTCAGCGGGTTATCGGTGCCCAAAAGGTTGAGGTCCTCTTTGAGGATGGAAAGAAAACCATGCGCTGTCAGTAACCGCAGGAAGATATCGTCCTGAAATTATGGATCAACAATATCCCTAGCACCTGTTTGATAGACCTTTGGGGCGATAAAATTTAACCCCATTTTCATAGAATACTTTTTGTGCCAGTTTTTCACCCAGAGCATCAATAACGGTCAAAAAATCATCATCAGAGTAAGGGCGGGGGGCTCTGGTTGATGGTAAATCCGTTCCGAACATCAGAGCCTCTGGGTTGATGGAAGTAATCTCCTGCAGCACCGGTTTAATCGGAAAATCGACTCGACCAAATCCGGTCGCTTTGACAAATATTCCTTTCTCGATCAGTGACAGCAAGTTTGGCAACCCTGCCCGTGAAAGTCCCAGATGATCAATACTGATCCGGGGTAGTTGGATCAGGGTGTTGTGCAGAGCGGATAGATCTTTGCTATCCACATATAATTCAGTATGCCAGCCAACCAGATCGTATATGCGGCGGGAAAAACGATCCAGATTTTCAACTTCCTCTGAACCGCCACGCCTTAAATTAAATCGTACCCCTCGTACGCCAGTTTGGTCCAGATGGATCAACTCAGCATCGGAAACCGTCACTGGAAGTTGTGTTATTCCGACAAAGTTGGGGCCAAGCTCTGCAAGTGCGGTAAACAGGTAGTCCTGATCAAATCCTTGAAATGACCCCGAAACAATCGTGCCACCAATAACCGAATAATCTTTGGTTTTGTTCAGATAGTCAATTGTGGAAAAATTATCCGGTAAATATCCCCGGTTCTCTATCAGGGGAAACTTTTTATCGATAATATGAAAATGGCTATCGAACAGCTTGAATCGAGGGGGATTGTTCATAGTTCTCCCTTGGATCAGCAGGGGTTTTCGACTGTTTCTCGGTCACGATTCTACCACTCTTTTCCCTATACAACCCGGTTTATTTCTGTTAGAGCAGGGGGAACTCTCGTCCTCCACAAGATTGTCAGGTGAACTGGAATGCCCCTGCGAAAATATTCAGAAATTGTCCCGATCATTTTTAATACAATTCTGGCCCTGTCAGTTCTCTATGCGCCTCAACCGTTGTTGCCGGTTCTCAGTCAGCAATTCGGGGTGAGTCGGGAAGCTGCTGCTGCATTAACCACCGTGACCTTTATCCCTCTGGCGCTGGCACCTCTGGCCTATGGTTATCTGCTGGAAACTGTTTCACCGATCCGGGTCCTGAAATTTGCTGTTCCTTTGTTGGCACTGACTGAACTGTTATTTGCCGGTGCATCCAGTTTTCCTCTTTTGATTTCGATCCGGCTGGTTCAGGGGTTGCTGGTTCCGGCGATATTGACCTCGTTGATGACTTATCTCTCCGGTCGTGCTGCGGCAGATACCGTGCAGCGGGTCATGGCAATCTATATTGCCGCAACAATTTTCGGTGGCTTTATCGGTCGGGCCACCTCCGGCTTAATCGCTAATCTGTTCGGCTGGCGGTTTAGTTTCCTGGCTCTGGCAATCACTCTGGCAATTGGATTTTTAACCCTGTTTCGATTGCCGGAAACGACCGGGCTAAAGATTACTCGGCCTCATCCCCGGGCAATTATTGAAACCTTGCGTCGCCCGACCTTTCTCCCCATCTACCTGAGTATTTTTTGCCTATTTCTGATCTTTGCCGCAGTGATGAACTTTCTCCCGTTCCGCCTGACCGAGTTGAGTGATCAGGCAAATGAACTGCGAATCGGGCTGATGTATTCCGGCTATATGATGGGGATTGTCACCTCCCTCGGTGCCCCAAAAGTTGTATCGTGGTTCAACGGTGAGCTTAAAGCCATCCGGATTGGCTTTATTTGTCTCGGTTTAACCCTCATCGGGTTGGCGGGGAATCAGGTCTGGTTGTTGTTCGGGATGATGTTTCTGTTTTGTGGTGCGATGTTTCTGGTTCACGCCACCGCCTCCGGTTTGGTCAATCATCTGGGGGGAAGTGAACATCGCGGTTTGACCAACGGTCTGTATGTCGCCTTCTATTATGCCGGGGGGAGTGTCGGTTCCTTTGCTCCGGGGATCATCTATCATCATTACGGTTGGAACGGATTTTTGATAAGCTTGGCAATCATCTGTGGCTTAGGGTACCTTTGTATCAATAAGGCACGAATTAAAGCAGAATTATAACTATTCATCACAAAAGGTTTCCACATGTTATCACCCGGTTACAGCTACACATTACAGGTTAAAAGTATCGATCATAAAGGAGCCTGGCTCGATGCTCAGGGGGAGCAGCTGTTTCTCCCCCGGCGGGAATGCCCGGAGGAGATCGCCACTGGAGAATCGATCGAGATTTTTCTCTATCTCGATCGGGATAAAAAACCGACTGCAACCACTCGGATTCCATTGGCACAGGTGGGTGAATTTGCTGTATTGAAGGTCCAGAGTGTTGGTCCCCACGGCACTTTTCTTGATTGGGGTTTGGAGAAAGATCTCCTTGCCCCCTACAGTGAACAGGCACAGAGGATGGAAGAGGGGCGGCGTTATCTGGTCCATATTTGTCATGATGATGAGAATCGTCCGATTGCCTCAAGCCGGTTGGAAAAATTTCTGGTTAAAGAGAATCGGGATCTCCGGGAAGGGGATAAGGTTGATCTGCTGATCTGGGCTTTTACCGATCTTGGAGCAAAAGTGATCGTCAATAATTACTATGAGGCCCTCCTCTATAAAGATGAAGTCCCCCCCGGGTTGAAGCGGGGAGAACACCACAGCGGTTTTGTCCTGCGGATCCGTGCCGATTACCGGATTGATGTCACCCTACGTCGTCCCGGTGCTGCCGGGGTGAAAGATGCCCGGGGGGTGGTTCTCCAGGCACTTGAAGCCGATGGGTTTTTGCCGCTGCATGATCAAAGCCCACCGGAACTGATTCGCAATCAGTTAGGGTTAAGTAAAAAAGTGTTCAAAAAAGCGGTGGGAGGTCTTTATAAGGATGGTTTGATTGAACTGAGTGGAGAGGGGATAAAACTGCTGAAAAAATAATTTGTTAGAGATATTTTTTCTGTAGATTAAAATAACCGTGAGATATTTAAAACCGATGAAACCTTACAATCTTCTGGTCATTCTCGGAGCTACTGCCGGGGGAAAAACCGGGCTGGCCGTTCAAGCTGCTGCCCGTTTTTCCGGGGAGATCATCTCTGCCGATTCACGTCAGGTTTATCGGGGAATGGATCTTGGTACCGGTAAGGATCTTATTGAATATGGTGATATCCCCTACCATTTGATCGATATTGCCGAGCCGGGGGATGAGTATAATGTCTTCCTGTTTCAGCGGGATTGCTTTGACAGTATCGAAATCATTTGGCAGCGGCAGAAACTGCCGATTATTTGTGGTGGCACCGGGATGTATCTGGATGCAGTCCTCAGTGGTTACCGTATGGTTGCTGTCCCTGAAAATCCGCAGCTCCGGGAGCGATTAGAACCGGACAGTGACGAGCAGTTGCGCCAGAAGTTGCTTCGGCTCAAGCCGGAACAACACAACCGCACCGATCTGGAAGGGCGGGAGCGGCTGATCCGGGCAATCGAGATCGCCATCGGTGAACAGGAAAGATTAAAGTCTTTACCCCCGCTCCCGGAGCTTGCACCGTTGATCTTCGGGATCAAATTGCCACGTGATATATTACGAAAACGGATTGCAGATCGGTTGCAGCAACGTTTTGCGGCGGGGATGATCGATGAAGTTCAGCAACTACATGATTCCGGAGTCTCGTGGAAGAGCCTGGAATTTTACGGCCTGGAATACCGACTGATTGCTCAACACCTGCAGGGACAGTTAAATCGAAATGATATGGTGCAAAAACTGCGGAGTGCGATTGGCCAGTTTGCCAAACGGCAAGAGACATTTTTCCGGCGGATGGAAAAGCGGGGGATAAAAATCCATTGGCTGGATGGCGAAGGTGCAGTGTTTGAAGAGCTGTGTCAGGTTGTCGATACTCTGTAAATATGTATGAATTTTATTCCTCAGTTCACCTGTTTCCCTGATGTTAGCAGCGAACCTTTCACTCTATTTGTTGATCGTTCAGATCCCATCAACCAGTTTATAATATTCCTGAATTGTGTGAATCGATTCCAGCGTGGTTTGGTATAAAGCCCAGCTGAGAAGCAGGGTTGCGACAGTAAGACCGACCTTCCATGCTACTGATGTGTTGGGACGCCACCAGAGCAGTGGTAGAGCCAACGGCCCGATACTGGCGATGGCGATGGCAATGGTCGATGTCCTGAAATACCAGGGGAGTGGTTCAGCTCCATACCGGCAGCCGGATTTGCTCAGAAATTCGCCACAGTGTTTACATTTGATCGCTTCATTCTGAATCTCTTCGGCACAAAAAGGACATTTTTTCATCATCAGTCCCCAATATCCGGATGTTGTCTGGCGTGCTCTTCTTCGAACCCTAAAAGTCGCCGGATATCTTCCAGAATCAGGTAGAAAGTTGGAATTAATAACAGCGTGATTCCAGTGGCAAACAGAATTCCAAAGCCGAGAGAAATCGCCATCGGCACCAGAAATTTTGCCTGGACGCTGGTTTCCAGAATCATTGGTGTCAGGCCGAAAAAGGTCGTTAATGAGGTGAGGATAATCGGTCTGAACCGTCGATTTCCAGCGGCGAGGATAGCTTCCCGCAGAGTCGCTCCGTTGCGGCGGTTATCGTTAATTTTGTCAATTAGCAGTAGCGAATCATTGACTACTACACCGGAGAGGGCCACCAACCCGAACATACTGAGGATACTCAGATTGTAACCCATAATCAGGTGTCCCATCACGGCACCGACCAGGCCAAAAGGAATTGCTGCCATAATCAGCAGGGGTTGACTGTAACTGCGAAACGGGATAGCCAATAGAATAAAGATCGCCACCAGAGCCAGTTCAAACCCTTCAAGCATACTCTTTAGTGACTCTTTACGCTCTTTTTCTTCCCCCTCCATATTCCAACTCAAGCCCGGATAATCGTTAGTGAGTTGTGGTAGTAGCCCTTTTTTCAGTTCAACCAGAATATCCTGTGCATTGGCTTTTTCGGCATTAACGCTAGCCGAAATATTGATGACCCGCTTCCGGTCGGTACGGTTGATTTCTGAAAAACCGTACCCCTCAATAATATCAGCCGCTTGAATCAACGGGATCTCCTGCCCACCGGGGGTACGGATATGCATCGTTTCAAAATTCCACAGTTTTTTCCGGTCGGCATCGGGATAACGAACCATCACTTTGATCTCATTTCGACCCCGTTGCAACCGCAGTGCTTCACTGCCATAAAATGCCGCTCGAACCTGACGGCCCAGATCGGTTTCAGTGATTCCTAAAGTTCGGGCGGCGGGTTTCAGTTTTAATTTGATCTCGCGTTTGCCCCGGGAATAGGTATCCTTAATGTCGGTGACACCCTGGTATTCTTTGAGTGTTGACCGGATTCTCTCGGTTGCTTTTTCGAGGACGGTAAAATCTTTATGGGCCAGTTGAATATCAATATTGGCACCAAGGCGCATCAGGTTTGAAGCAAAGGTCAGGGATTCAACTCCCGGGATGTTACCAACTTTTTTTCGCCAGGTTGCAGAGATTTCAGTTGCCGGGATATTGCGCTGTTCACTTTTGGTTAAAAACAGCATGATATTACTCAGGGATGTTTCAGCAGAGGTGCCCCGACTGACCGGTCCTCCCCTGGCAATTGTCCCCCCGACAACGGTGTAGACATCCCGCAGAATGGTGTCACCCGGGGGGCGTTTTGCGTCGTATTCGGCAACCGTCTCCATCCCTTTTGCGAGGATGAAGTTGGCAACCCTGGCGGTCTCTTCAATGGGTACGCCACGATCCATCTGGAGTGCAACGGTAATTTTATCACCATCAACTTCGGGCATAAAGGTGAACTTGATCAGCCCCCCTTTGATAATTCCGACGGTTAATATCAGGATCACCAGTCCAATCGCTAGTGAAGTGTAGCGGTAGTTAAGGGAGAAGGTGAGGAGTTTATTGTAGGGGCCATTGATGATCCATTGCATCCCCCGGCCGAACAGTTGCCGCAGTCTTTCAATTTGGCTGAGCAGCCCGCCGTCTAACTCCCGCCGCTTTCCTGAACTGAGGTGAGCGGGTAAAATCAATAATGATTCGATCAGTGACATCACCAGCAGGGTAATGACAATGATCGGGATCACCTTGATGAACTTCCCCATCATCCCACTGACAAATACCAGCGGGAGAAATGCTGCAATTGTCGTTAAAATTGAGAACACCACCGGGACTGCGACCTCCATTGCCCCATCGACGGCGGCTTTGACGTAGGGCTTCCCTTTCTGTCGATGTTCAAAAATATTTTCACCAATAACAATGGCGTCATCCACCAGGATCCCCAGGGCCAGAATAAAAGCGAACAGGGAGATCATGTTGATGGAAACCCCGAGCCACGGCATGACAAACAGTGTCCCGAGGAACGAAATCGGAATCCCGAGCATGACCCAGGCGGCCAGGCGGATTTCGAGGAATAACCCCAAAATAATAACCACCAGGCCGAGACCGAGGAGGGCGTTTTTCTGCAGCAGTTCCATCCGGCTGTTGAAGAGTTCGGAGGTATCGTTCCAAGTGGTCAGTTTTAAGCTTTCAGGCAGTTCCGCCTGTTTTTGTTCAACATAGTCACGCACCTGCTCAGAGATTTCGGTCGGTTTCTGTTCGCCAATCCGGAACACCTGCACCATAGCTGCCGGTTTACCGTCGAACAGGGCGTAGGTTTCGGTGTCGGCGAAGCCGTCCACGACATGGGCTATATCCCCAAGGCGGACGAGACTGCCTCCAAGTTTGCTGACGATATCAATATCGGCATAGTCGGGGCCCCAATAGCGGCGTTCTTTGGTGCGTAGCAGAATTTCACCACTTGAGGTTTTGATTGTCCCGCCGGGGAGGTCAAGGGAGGCGGCACGAATTTTGGCTGCAACCTGATCCAGGGTTAAATTATAGCGGCGTAGATTCTCTTCTGGGATCTCAATGGTAATTTCAAAGGGGCGGACACCGCTCAGCTCAACCTGACTGATGTCGGGGAGTTCCAACAGGTCATCCCGGGTTCGTTCGGCCTGCTCCCGCAGTGTCTGCTCCCCGACATCCCCGTAAATGACGACCGAGATGACTTCCCGACGGTTGGAGAGTTTACTGATGACCGGTTTTTCTGCATCCTCAGGAAAAGTGCTGATCCGGTCTATTTCACTTTTGATATCCTGCAGGAGCTGATCAATATTTTCATTGGCATAAATTTCAGCAATAACGACACCAGAACCTTCATTGGCCGTTGATTTGACCTGTTTTATCCCGTCGACTGCGGTCAGGCTCTCTTCAATTTTGAGAATGATCCCCTCTTCAACCTCTTCAGGGCCGGCGCCGGGGTAGGCAACGGAGACCAGCACCCGGTTGAGGGAAACCTCGGGGAAGACCTCCTGTTTGATGCTTGGCCCCATGATAATTCCGCCAAGAACCAGCGCAATCATCAGCAGGTTGGCAGCAACATGGTTGCTGGCCATCCATTTCACGGCACCTTTCATTATTTTGGCTCCTGCTTAAACGGGCGCAGCAGCATGCCGTCAGCGGCTGCCGACAGTGGTGTGATAACAACCCGCTCACCGGCAGAGAGCCCTTTGCTGATTAACAGCTTGTCCTTTTCCCGCCGGGCAATCTCCACGGTCCGGATCCGTAGCCGGTTTTCACTATCAATGAGCCATACCTGCTGATTGTTGCGTAGTGCATTACGCGGAATGCTGATCACGTTATCGAGCCGTTTCCCCTGTAGTTGAATATCGACAAACATCCCGGTTTCGAGGTCGGGTTTCACGATAGTTCCTTGCTTCTGGTAGGGATGATCAACACCGATGACAATCGTTGCCATCCGGGTGGTCGGGTCGATCTCGCCTAGACTGCGAAGAATCTTCCCCTGCCAGAGCGGTTGTTGTCGCTCCGGAAGGAAAATCTGGGCAGTTGAGCCCGGACTCTTACTGGTTGCCACTGGGATCGTCAGCCATGGGAGTTCGGTGTAGGGAAGCTGGACGTAGATTTCGGCTCGATCGGTCCCCGACAGTTTGCCGATGCTGACGCCAGGGCGGAGGTATTGACCAAGGTCAACCTGCTTTTGGCTGATCCGACCGTTAAATGGAGCTTTGAGCTCCGTCCGCTGCAGGTTTAATTGCGCCTGTTTCAGATTTGCTTGTGCCGCAGCCAGATTTGCCCGTTGTTGTTCAAGGTGGATCTTCCGGGTGACCAGTGCCCCCGGTTCCCCTTTATCTGCAATATCGATCCGTTCCCATTCTGATAAGGCGATTTTGGCCCGCTCCCGTTCGGTTGCCAGTGCTACCTGAACCTGGGCAATTTCAGCCCGATTTTTTTCAACGGCCAACCGGTAATTACTCGGATCAATTTTGAGCAGGGTTTCCCCTTTTTTGAATTGCCCGCCACTGACCATTTGCGGAGAGATTGAAATCACTTTACCACTCACCTCGGGAACCAGTGAGATCTCCTGTGCCGCCCGTACTGTCCCGGTCGCATATACAGTAACCTGAAAGTTTCCGGTTTTAAGGGTGATGGTGTCGATAAGCACACCCTGCTGATGTAGCTGTTGCCGATGGGGGGTCTTTTTTAGCTGTGTCAACATTTTGAAGCCGGCAAACCCGATAATCAGAATCAACAGCGGGAGGATAATTTTCAGTATCATCCGGGATCTATTTTTTGTTTCACTCATTGGTTTTATCCTGCTCTGTCTGCATCGTTTGTTGTTGTTGGGTGAGTTCTTCACCCATCCAGCTGCCCCCCAGAGCCCGTGCCAGAGTAATTCTGTCGCTGAGTTGCTGGCGCTGGTTGCTCAATTGCTGCCGGAGAATTTCCAACTGTAAAATCTGACTGTTGACCAGATCCCGACTATCGGTTAAGCCATACAGGTAGTTGTCCCGGGTCAGCAACAGACTTTTCTGGTTGATATGTCGCTGCCGTTCCAGTTTGGTGGCTTTATTTGTGTCGTTGGCAGCTGTGGCCAGTGCTGTTTCCACGTCCCGGAGTGCCCGCAACATCGTCTGCCGGTAGACTTCCAGATTTTCGGCCCGAATGGCCTCCTGTCGTTCTGATTCTGCTTTAAGCCGGCCACCATCAACCAGGGGTTGGCTTAGTCCTAATGCGAGGTTCCAGAAGGTACCGTCAATATCTCCGGTACTTAAGTGACGGAACGAACGCCCCAGAGTGGCTGAGAGGTTGATGGAGGGAAGTCGGGCCGCTAATGCTGCTGCCAATTCGTGATCAGCCGCTGAAAGTTGTAGCAGGGCAGCTGCAACATCAGGGCGCCGAACCAGAAGATCAGCCGGGAGACCGATATCGACAAGGTTATTGAGTTGCGGAAGTTCGTCCCGTTCAATCTGGACACTGCCGGGGGGCTGTCCAAGCAACAGTGCGATACTGTTCTCTGCCCGGGTTAAGATCGTGTGGTGTTCGGGGATCAGCGTCTCGGCAATTGCCAGATTTTGCTGCCCCCGGTACACTTCGGTTCCTGTCGATAGCCCTGCCCGGTAGCGGTCAGTGACGGTTTCTAGAAATATCTTCCGCTGTTTGATCTGCCGGTCAAGGAGTTTCAGCTGAGCCCTCTGTTCTACTGCAAGAAAGTACTGTTCGCTCAGCTGTGCGCTGAGACTTAATAGTAACGATTGAACCTCTTCTTCGCCGGCTTGGCGCCGCAATTCCGCCGCTTTTTCCCGGTCTTTAAGTTTATTCCACAGATCCAGTTCATATCCTGCAGCGACTGAAAACCGTTTATTGGTTGAGAGGATATTGTCGTTTCTTCCGGGGGTGCTGTCACGGTTGATTGAGCCATTCAGGTTGATCTGCGGCCAGAGACTTGCGCCGTTGATTCTCTGCAGTGCTTCCAGTTGCCGGAGACGATAGAGGGCTTGACGCAGGTCAAGATTGTTGGAAAACAGTTGTTGTTGCAGCTGATTCAACTGAGGATCGTTGAAATCTTCCCACCACCGTTCCGATAGTTGAACCACCGGTTCCGTTTGCTCGGTGGTGTAATTCTCCGGTGGTTTGGGTGGTTCAAGTGGCTCCATCTTAAGTGGATTACAGGCGCTCAAAAGGAGAAAAAGCAGGCAGATCAGTCTCATTCCGGAGCCTCCAGTCCCGCCAGGACAAACTTGATCAGTTGCTCAACCTGAGTATTGTGATCCAGCGGTGGTGGTAGTTTTGTATCAATCTGGATGGAGTGACTGTTCATACACATGACGTGGCTCATGGTTCCCATAATAAACTGGAGCCGGGTTAGCAGGATGGGAGGGGATAGCTCTGGCAGCGTTTCACACAGCCCGTCGTACAGAAGATGGAACGCCGGCAGGACAAGCTTGAGAAAACAGTTGCGTACCGTTTCATCGGGTTCACTCAGTGAGCGTCCGATCAGTGAGATAAAATCGCAGGCTCCGGAACTTGAGTTGCGAAATTCAAGGGTCGGTTCAATGAATGCTCTCAGCAGCTTCTCGGCATCGGGTCGTTTTTTTTGTTTTTTTGCCTGCTCCAGAATGTCCGCCATTTTTTGCATGCGGACTTCGTTTAGAGGTAGCAGACGTCTTTCGATGACTGCCTGCAGTAACGCATCTTTGGAGCCGAAATGGTAGTTGACCGAGGCCAGATTGACCTCTGCAAGTTGCGTTAGCGATCTGAGAGATGTGTTGCGAAAACCGTCCCGGGCAAAGAGCTGTTCAGCACTGTCCAGAATTCTGGTTTTCGTGTCGACTGGGGCCATGACAATCTTCCATTTGAAGACAGAGAAAAATTGGAGATAGAAGGACAATATTTAAACACTTGTTTGAAATGGGTGTCAATGAGGGATGAAAGTTTCTTTTGGGCAAATGTTGATATTTATGATTAAAAAATAGGCAGAAGTCCCAATTTGTCAGGATAAAATCAATAATAAACAGTGAGTTACGTATTTGGCATGCTTCCCGCTATACCATTTTGTCAATGACGGTATTTCTGCTGAGTGAAAGGAGATTGAGCAGTATGAAAAAGGTCGAGTGCATTATTAAACCATTCAAGCTGGATGACATCAAAGCGGCGATCTGTGATTTGGGAATTTCCGGAATGACGATCAGTGAAGTGCGCGGTTTCGGACGGCAGAAAGGGCACACAGAACTTTATCGCGGTGCCGAATATCAGGTCGATTTTATCCCGAAACTCAAACTCGAGCTGGTTGTCCCGGCTGAGCAGGTGGATGTTGTTATTGCAACAGTATTACGCGAAGGAAGTACCGGGCGGATTGGTGATGGAAAGATTTTCGTCAGTTCGATTGAACAATCGATTCGTATCCGGACCGGAGAGTCGGGCTGCGATTCACTTTAATTGTCCGTAGTGCTTGTAACGTATTAAATATTCAGGAGACGATGAGATGAAAAAGTATCGTGTATTTGTTATGGGGTTGTTGCTGGTGCCGTCATTGGCGCTGGCTGGTGATGAACCGGTGTCGGAGATGGCCTTTATTCTCAACACCTTTTCTTTCCTTGTGATGGGGATTCTGGTGATGTGGATGGCGGCCGGGTTTGCCATGCTTGAGGCGGGACTGGTCCGTTCCAAAAATGTTGCGACAATTTGTCTGAAAAATATTTCCCTGTTCGGTATTGCCGGAATTCTGTTTTATCTATTCGGTTATAACCTGATGTATTCGGGTGTCGATGGCGGATTCTTCGGTAGCTTTGGTTTGTGGAGTGCCAACGATACTGCGGCGCTGGCGGGTGATTATTCAGGCAACTACGCCGCATCATCCGACTGGTTTTTTCAGATGGTGTTTTGTGGAGCTGCCTGTTCAGTGGTTTCAGGCTGCGTTGCAGAGCGGATTAAGTTGTGGTCGTTTCTGGCTTTCTGTGTTGTTTTAACCGGGTTTGTCTATCCGATTCAGGGTTCGTGGAGCTGGGGTGGAGGCTGGCTGGCTGATCTTGGTTTTATCGATTATGCCGGGTCAACCATCGTCCATTCGGTTGGTGGCTGGGCGGCATTGACCGGAGCTGTTATCCTTGGTGCCAGAAAAGGGAAATACACAAAAAGCGGTCGGGTCAACCCGATGCCGGGGTCCAATATCCCGCTGGCGACTCTCGGGACATTTATTCTCTGGATGGGTTGGTACGGATTTAATGGTGGGTCTGTTTTGTCTCTCGGCAGCGCCGGTTCGGTGATCGAAATGTCGAATGTGATGGTCAATACCAATATTGCGGCATGCGGCGGAATGATGGCAGCGATGGTTCTGGTCCAGCTGATGTACAAAAAAGTCGATGTGACGATGGCACTCAACGGTGCCCTGGCGGGGTTGGTTTCAATTACTGCCAGCCCGGCAAGCCCGACACTTGGCAGTGCCGTATTGATTGGTGCGGTTGGTGGTGTCCTCGCGGTTCTTGCCGTCCCGTTCTTTGATCGACTGAAAATTGATGACGTTGTCGGGGCATTGTCAGTTCATCTGGTCTGCGGGGTGTGGGGAACCCTCGCTGTTCCATTGACAAACTCCTCGGCAACTTTTACCGCACAGTTGATCGGTGTCGCGGCCACCGCTGCTTTCGTTCTGGTGTCCAGCTCGGTGATCTGGCTGATTCTTAAAGTGACAATCGGTATCCGGGTTTCGGAAGAAGAGGAAATGCTTGGTTGTGATGCTGCAGAAATCGGTATGGAGGCATATCCCGATTTCCAACGGGTCAGCATCGGGGGCTCAACCGGGATTTCGGGTTACACAACATCATCAGTATTGCGGAATTAGAGAGTAAGATGCGGGGGATGCATCGGGGATGTATCCCCCGTTTTCTAAATCAGGGTAGTTCTGCCAGTCGCTGAATGATTGGCAGGTGCTGGGTACAACGTTCTTCACAGGCTCCGCAGGCGATACACTCTTTCGCCTGTTGCGGGGTGATATCCCAGTGCATTTTGTAGCGGTTAAGGGCGGCTTGTTTGTCACCGTCGGTGAGGATTATCTGGTTATAGCTGTCAAGGTATTTGGGGATCGGGATATCGACCGGGCAGGGGAGACAGTAGCCGCAGCCGGTGCAGAACCCGGCAAATGAAGCTTTGATATGTGTCTGTAATGTCTGCTGCTGGTGTTTATTGTAGGGGATGAAGGTGTCCACTACTTCGACCGCCTGATCAATCTCCTGAGTATTGGCAAAGCCGACCAGTGCCGTGGTGATAGCCGGGTGAGAAAGGTTGAATTGTAACGCTCCGCTGACAACATTGTCGGTATTCGCAGTTTTGAGAAAGGCGAAGTGTTCCGGATTCTGGGGAATCAGCCCCCCGCCAAGGGGGTTCATGGTGACAACCCCAATTCCCTGTTGACCAGCCTGTTCTACTGCGGTTTGGCGGTAGGGAAAATTAATCGCATTGTAGCCGAGTAACACTCCCTCAAAGATATTTTCATCAAGGACCTTGGCGAGACCCTTCCCCTCCATGTGTGAGGAACAGAACAGGTGACCAATCAATCCCTCTTCTTGTGCCTGCAGAGCCGCTTCGATGGCTCCCCCCTGTTTCCGTCCCTCCCAATCTTCCGGATTCATCAGGTGCCAGATGTAGAGAAAATCAATCTGTTCAACTTTCAGCCGTCGCAGACTTCGTTCCAGGCTCTTCCGTAGATCCTCCCCTTTGTCCTGACTGCACTTACTTGAAACGTAGAAGCTTTCTCGGGGGAGCTGACACAGGGCCTGGCCGAAGATATTTTCACTCCGGTCGTCGCAGTAGAGGGGGGCGGTATCGAAATAATTGATCCCCTGTTCATATGCATAGAGGATGGTCTCGGAACTTTTCTGTCGATTTTCCGGCTCAGAAAACCGCATGCCGCCAAAGCTGATAACCGAGATATCTTTACCGGTTTTGCCGAGTGGTCTATAGAGCAAGGGGGCCTCCGTCGAGTTAAAACTGTAGGTGTTCAGCTTTGGATTGCCAGAATAACCCGGCTGAAGGTCAATCTTCTGCTATGGCTTTGGCCGAGGTATCAGAGCTGAGGAGGATGGCCATCCAGCGGGTTGACTCATTCACTTCGAGGGCAATCTTTACGATCATTGTCAATGGAACCGATAGGAGCATGCCGACCGGGCCGAGAACCCAGCCCCAGAAGACCAGAGAGATAAATATCACCAGGGTTGAAAGGCCAAGTTTTTGCCCCATCATCCGGGGTTCGATGGCACTTCCCATAATGAGATTGACGGTCAGGTAGAGAGCTCCGACCAGCAATGATGAAAAGGGTCCTAATTGTACGATTGCCAGGAGAATTGCCGGAAATGCCGCAATAATTGAACCGATATTCGGGACATAGTTGAGCAAAAAGGCAATCATTCCCCACAGCGGTGCATAATCGAGTCCCAGCAGCATAAGTCCTGCGGTGATAATCAGCCCTGTCGCGATACTGACTAAAGTTTTAATTGCCAGGTATTGACGTACTCCGGTAAAAAACTTCTCAAATGAGGCCAGAGAGTTGTCGGCATCGGGCAGAGCCGCCCGCATCTTGTTTGGCATCCCTGCGGCCTCAAACAAAATAAATATGACAGTCAGTAAAATCATGAACGAGTTGGTCAATACCCCGCCTGCTCTGGCCAACATACTGGCGGCAGATTGCATGATTGATCCCGGGTTGAAATGTTCAAGGAGGATTGATTTTGAAATTTTAATGCCAAAAGTATCGAGCCAGTTCAGTAGCAGAAACATCTGGGTGCGAAGTTTTTCCTGATAGATGGGGAGTGCATTGGTGAAATCATTGACTGAAGTACCGATCAGCGTGACGACTCCCAGCCCCCCGAGCAGGATGACGGCGATAATCAGCAGTATCGCCAGCGGGGCCGGAACTTTGTATTTTTGCAGCCAGAAGAATGGTCCGACACAGATGATGGAGATGAAAAACGCCAGAAGGAATGGAATCAGCAACGCCTGAGCGGTTTTAACCCCGGCAATAATAATAATCAATGCTGCCAGAGTCAGGATCAACCCGGCACTTTTATGTTCTGATCGGAGCATAGGCCCTGTTCCCTGTGGAGTCGCTACGGAAGAATTTACTACTCAATAAGACCGTAAGAAGAGAAGATTGTCAATTCCTCCAGGGAAATTACGCGATGACACAACGCAATAGTTTTATACCGGTGCTGAAATGTACTTCCATTTTATTCGGTTTTGTGACGCTGATGACCCGCCCGAGCCCGAAGTTCGGGTGCTGGATGAGATGGCCCGATTCAATGATCATTTGCATGTTGTAGGGGGTTGCCGTATTTGGATCCTGATCTTTTAGCAATTCGCTCCATTCTGCCTCGATCTTCTTGGTTTTTACCGGTTTGGCAGCTCCGGTTTTTCTTTTAACTGCCGGTTTTTTTGCGACCGCATTGCGGTAATTGTGTACTCCACCGCAGGTGCTGCACTCTACTTTGGCGATAATTTCGCCAACCATGGCAACAATTGTATGATTTGTGATGTCTTTACATTTTGTACAGTTGGAGGTGATACGATCACCTGCAGAAAGCTGAATATTTGACATTGAACCTCCTAGAGAAAGGCGTTTGTTGTACCTTGCCACCAAGAGAGTGTCAATTATCTTTGTGCAAGTGGAACCGGCGTGGAATGTTATTTTTATTTCGGGGTGAAGTCGAGGCTCGCGGAATTAATGCAGTAGCGTAACCCCCTGGGTTGTGGCCCGTCGGGGAAAATGTGACCCAGATGGGCATCGCAGCGGGCACAGAGAGCCTCAGTGCGAACCCGGAAGAGGCTGCGATCTTCCCGGTGAATAATATTTTCTGTCGCTACCGGATGAGAGAAGCTTGGCCAGCCGGTTCCCGAATCAAATTTGCTGTCTGAATGAAATAGTTCCAGCTGACAGCAGACACAATGGTAGTTTCCTGTGTCGTGATGATCCCAGTAGCGTCCACTGAAAGGGGGCTCTGTCCCGGCCTTGCGGGCTACTGAATAGGCTTCCGGGGTGAGTTGCTGCTGCCATTCGTGATCCGAACGATGAATTTTCTGTGTCATGGGGGTCTGCTGTTTCCTCTCGCTGGAATTTTTTCAGCCAGGTGGTGGAGTTTATAGAATCAACGCTTTCGGGTATGCTAACCTATAGTGTCTTGTTTGCAAAACATTTCTTTTTCTCCCTTGCGCGTATTGACTGACCCCGTTCGCTTCGCTTATGGTTAAACTGTGTTTACCTGACCGAATTCCCCAGCCAAAAAGGATGAATTGATGAAAAAAATTACCCTGTTGCTCTCTGTTTTTGTACTTTGTGCCGTAACTGCGGCAATCGCGGTTCCTGCTAACAAGACAATTAGTTTTGATAAGTCAAAAATGGGAGCGGTTGAGTTTTCCGGAAAAGTTCATAAAGAAGCCGGGTTTAAATGTAAGGACTGTCATAACAAAGAACTGTTCCCGAAAATGAAAAAAGGGACGGTTGAGATCAGCATGAAAGAGATCTATGCCGGGAAGTATTGTGGTAAGTGTCACAATGGTGACCAGGCTTTTGCGGCAAAGAAAAATTGTAAACGTTGTCACAAAAAATAATACTCCTTCTCTGTCTCTAGTAAAAAACGCTTGCTCAAACAATATCGTGTTGGGCAGGCGTTTTTGTTTCCTTCCAGACTGGAAAAACAGAGTCGCAACCTCCCTGCCTTTTCTCCTCTGTCATAGCTGAGAGTAACGTCCGGAATGCCAGATTTGGTGCAGTTTTTTTTGCGGGCAGTAAACTTCTTTAGAAGGTGATGATGGCTGAAACCGTTTACCCCGATCCTCAACAATTGTATCGATTGGCAACCGCCCGCATGCCCTACGGTAAGCATTCCGGTATGTTGTTGGTTGACCTGCCAGAACCTTATGTCGTCTGGCTGGTCGGAAACCGCTTGCCGGATGGTGTCCTGGGGCAGCAATTGCGGGAAATTTATGAGATCAAAGTCAACGGACTGGAATATCTGTTGCGCCAGCTGGTTTCGGGAGAATAAAAATGAGGACATTTCCCTGGAGTCCTGGATTGTCGCCGCTGATGCTGGCCCCGATGCAGGGGTTGACAAATAATGCCTTGCGGGACTGCTATCTGGAGCGTTACCACCCCGATATTGTTTTTACCGAGTTTGTCCGGGTCCACACCCAATCACGAAAACGGATCGCCCGGATTGAACTGACCGAAATTGCCGCCCACAATTCGGTGACTCCGTTGGTGGTCCAGTTGATTGGCAATGACGGTTCAGCTCTGGCTGAAGCGGCAAAGCAGGTTCAGAGTGTTGGCTGTCACCATTTAAATCTGAATCTTGGTTGCCCGTATGGGCGGATGACAACCGGAGCTACCGGTGGAGAGTTGCTTCGGGATCCGGCCAAACTTGCCGAACTGTTGACGGCGCTACGGAAGGCTATAACCGGGAGTTTTTCGATTAAGTGCCGGGCCGGTTATAGTGATCCTCGGCAGATATTGCAATTGTTACCAGTTTATGAAGCGAGTGGTGTCGACTATCTGATTCTCCATCCACGAACTGTGGAACAGCAATATCGTGGTCGGGCTGATCATGATTTAACGGCTGAGGTGGCCGGATTAACTGATCTTCCTGTCATCGCTAATGGTGATATTTGCAATGCTGTGACGGGGCAGAGGATCCTGAGTGAAACAGAGGTTGCCGGGTTGATGCTCGGCCGGGGGGCACTGGCCGATCCCTGGCTTTTTCAACGCATACGCGGTGAACTGCCGAGCCGGGTTGATGAAACACAACGGCGACTCGACCTGTTTGAATTTATCAGCGATCTACTCCCCCGCTATCTGGCAAGGTTCAGCGGTGAGCGGCAAGCTTTGATGAAGATTAAAGATGTTCTGAATTTTATCCCCGATGACTGCTTGCAACGGGATATTGGCAAGCTGAAACGGACAACAACTGTCGCACGTTTTACTGCACTGCTTGAAAGCCGTTTTTTTAGCGGGTGACGTTTGCGTATTGTGCTTCGGAGCGAGAAAATGCAGAAAATTTATTTAGCCGGCCCGGAAGTTTTCTTGGAAAACTGCAAAGAGTACGGTGAAATATTGAAAGAAAAGTGTCGTGCTACAGGATTTATCGGGCTGTTTCCTCTCGATAATGAGGTGCAGGGGGAGAGCCGGGCCGAATTAGCTAAAAACATTAGAGAAGCAAATATTGGGCTGATCCGATCCTGCGATATTGTCATTGCCAACCTCTCCCCATTCCGCGGTCCGGAACCCGACAGCGGAACGGTATGGGAAGTTGGCTTTGCTCAGGGATTAGGCAAGGAGGTTCTTGGCTACTGTGATGACCAAAGAGACTTAAAAAGCAAGACTCAGGAGCTTCTTGGCCTGGCTCCGACAAGCAGTCGTGATCGGCAAAAACTGGAGATCGAGGATTTTGGCCTGACGCATAATCTTATGTATGCAGAAGTGGTTATCGCGTACAGCTTTGATCTCTGTTTAGAGTCTCTTTGTCGCTCTCGGTAGTTTGGTTGAAAGGGAGAACTTCGCGGCAATTGATCTTGTCTCCCTACTCCAAGTTTTCTGGCAGAACAAGTTACAATCCGGTGCCGGTATGTTGTGTTCATTGAGCAGAATCAGCCTCTGGATGTGGTGATTTTAGCTTTGGGTGGCGGAGAAATTATGCTAGTCTCTGCAACATCTTTATAAATAGTGGTGGTCATTTATGCACCATTTTTTTCGTTTGATACCGGGTTAATTCTAGAGCTCCAGTGGTTCAGATGACCCCTTTGATGAGTTGCTGGCAGACCTGGAAAAATATGATGGTTTTATCGATGGGGTTGTAGTGTCGGGCGGAGAACCGACCATCGATACTGGTCTGCCGGCATTTTTATTTCGATCCGGACAGCTGAATTGATCATGTGGATGATCTGTCAATCAGGGCTGCGGGGGAGTTTATAGCAAAGGGCACGACATATTTATTGTCGTGCCCTTTTGTTTTGGTGAGACTGTTGCGGTTAAAGTCGTATCTTGTGACAAAAAAGGCAGCGGAATTTGGGGGGGTGATCTTTTGGAAAAGGGACTCCGTCGGCATTGTGACAGTCAGTACAGAATTTTTCCGCCGCTTTTTTCCCATCAGTTTTAACGATGTCGTAAAATTTCTGGTGAATCTCATCTTTTGGAACCGGTTTTGTTGTCTCTTCTGGTGCCATAGACAGAACTATGATAATAGCTGCAGCCCCTGCAAGGAGCGCTATGTCTCGTTTTTTCATGAACATCTCCAACGTGAGAAATTAATTTAAGTGGGAGGATAGTCAATAGACAGTGATTGGGGCTTATTCCGACTTGATAAATAGAAGGTAAATAAATAGAAAAACCGCCACCGCACCACCGCAAACCAGAATCCAGAGACCACCGCTGGCAATTCCTTCCACCCCGGTCCCTTTGCCGACCGCCAGGGACAGAACCAGAATAAACCCGCCAATCCCGGCCAGACAGCCTGCAATAGCCCGCCAACCGATAAAATAGGTGATGATGATGAGAACGGCAAATCCCCCTAGAAACCATGGATTGGTGCTAAGGTCTCCAATGTTCCAGTCCTGTAGCAGTTTCAGCATCTGGTCGGTACGAAAATTATCGGCAAAGCGTTCTACGTCGGCCCAACTCATATTATCTCCCCTGTCAGTTAGCTGAAGAGTCGTGTCAATGGTTCTATCTCGAATAGGATAGTAGCAGATTGCTTAGGGTTGTGAAAGTGGTAAAAGCCTGTAAATCTTGACTTTATCGGGGGGCTTAACTAGGATGATCTGCTGGTTTTTTAAAGCTGGTTATATGTCTATTTGTCCTGTTGGCCATCGTTAATCGTGGAGATATTGTGCTGGATCGTTCTATTGGTATTTTTGATTCCGGAGTTGGGGGTCTGACGGTTTTGAAAGAGATTGCCCGTTTGCTTCCGGATGAAAACCTCCTCTATCTCGGTGATACTGCCAGAGTTCCCTATGGAACCAAAAGTGTTGAAACGGTTCAGAATTATGCCCTGGATGCTGCTGAGTTTTTAGTGTCTCAGGGGGTCAAACTATTGGTCGTTGCATGTAATACCGCTTCTGCTGTTGCGCTTCCCCTCTTGCGGAAACGGTTTCAATTGCCGGTGATTGGGGTCATTGAACCGGGAGCCCGGTGTGCAGCACAGAGTCAAAACCGACGTATCGGAGTTATTGGTACCGAGGGGACGATCAGTAGTAACCGTTATTCCGAGGCAATCCATCTTTTGTTGCCCGATGCTAAAATCACATCTATTGCCTGTCCGTTATTTGTCCCTCTGGCGGAGGAGGGTTGGGCCGAGCATGAGGTTGCCAGATTGACCGCGCGGGAGTATCTGCAACCTTTATTAGCTGCTGATATTGATACTCTGGTGCTAGGCTGTACCCACTATCCTTTGTTGCGCAAGACGTTGCGACAGGTTCTTGGTAATACCGTGACACTGGTCGATTCCGCTACAGAGACGGCAAAATCGGTTCAGCAGCTCTTCCGTTCACAAGGCTTATCGTGTTCGCAGCCGGGAGGTCTCAGGACCTTTTTTGTCACAGATGTTCCGACCCGGTTTATCCGTGTCGGGGAAGCTTTTTTAGGTGAAAATCTGGAGTCGGTCGAACATGTTCAGATCGGTTGCCACTAAAAGAGGGGATGATGAATAAACTATTGAAAGGGTTATTGCTGGTTCTGGTTGGTGGAATTTTGCTTGGTTATGGAGCCAGCTGGTTTCTCCAACGGGGTCAGGACTCTCCCGAGGAAATTCGTGTTGTGATACCTGAAGAGATTGCAATGCGGGAAGTCCAGATCTACTTTACCGCCCCCGAGGGGACTTTTCTTGTTGCCGAGTCCCGGGATATCCCGGTGTGTGATGTCGACAGTGATTGTATGAAGAGCCTGCTGGCCGATTTGATCGCCGGTTCACAACAGGGGAGTTCTGCGGTCCTGCCAAAACAGACCCAGGTTCTGGGGGTTGAGGTGGAGAAGGATCTGGCCCGGGTCAACTTTTCACGCCAGCTGGTCGATTTTTATCCGGGTGGCAGTTTAACCGAACTGCTATCTGTTTACAGTATTGCCAATAGTTTAAGTGAAAGTTTCCCCTATATCCGGCGTGTCCAGATTCTGGTGGCGGGGGAAGTTCGACACACATTAAAAGGCCATGTTCGGATCGATCAGCCGGTTTATGCCAATTTTAGCTATAACAGCCCTCCATTGACGGGTCTTTCCCCTGATCAGTAGAGGGTGAGAGGTGAATCCTGATTTGCTCTGCCTGGGTTTTTGCGGTATATTTTGAACGTCTGTTGAAGGGATAACTATGATTGTCGGGTTTAATCACAATATCGCCTATCAGGGGGTCGGTTTTCACGTTCAGACCGAAGATGGCGGGTTAAAACGCCCCCAGCTGGTCACGCTTCTCTACCATGGCGGAACCATCATCTCATCCCGGAAGACGACATATGCTGATATTATCAAGGTTGATAATCTTGATCATGTGGTTGAAGAGTTAGCGAAAGAGCAACACAAGGGGATGTTGCGGAGTTTAACCCGGGGTGAGTTTGACCAGCGGATTGGAGAGCTGGGGATTACTCTGGGAATCTCTGCTGAACTACCGGCCGATGAGACGGTGGCCAGCCCGCCCGCCTCGAATCAGGTAGCTGCTGAAAATTCTGCGACGGAGAGTTCCCCGATGCCCAATTCTGTCCCTCCTGCAGTGACAATTGTTGAAGAACCCATCATCGATAAGTTTAACCAGCCCAAAAGAGTTGAAGAACCAAGCCTTGACGATTTAATTTATGCTTACCTGACCGCGGGGCAACATCAAACTGAGGAGTAATCCGATTGGTTTTTTCTTGGTGTCTCCAAAAAATAGCACTCTAGGTAGGTTGTGCAAAATCATTCAGTAGCTGCCGGTCAAGAGCTATTGCCCGCTCGATTTATCCCGTAACCGGCGGAAAATCTCCCGATAGGCCCGCCGATCATCATGTTGCTGAACCGATCGGGCCAGACGTGAAATAGTATTTCGATCAATCTCCGGAACCAGCTCCAGCATTTCATTAAATGCGGCAGCGAAGCTCTCAGCATTGCAGAGTCGGTCCCGCAATTTTTCCAGCTGATGGAACTGTTTTTTATCCTCCCGGGAAACCTGGTCAAGGTTCTCGAGTTGCTCCAGCAGGGCCGCCAGATCATCTTCCGTTTTACGTAACATCCCGGCTAAATGTTTCAATTGCCGCCGCTGTGACCCGTGTCCCTGGGTATTTCTGGCTAGCTCTGTCTCTTGAGCGATAGCTGGCGGAAGGTTGAGCTGGGAGAATTGATGATCAGTTAATTCGACCAGCTGCTTTGCAATCAGTTCAATCTGTTTTGCCTGCTGCTTTTTTTTCGTCCGGCTCAGGGGTAAGTTCTCTTCTATCAGTTCATCCATCGGGCATCTCTCCATAACTTTTTACAGCGGATCAGTTGTTTGTTGATTGAAATGATCCCGATTGAGGGATCGATACTGTCTTAATTGAATAAATCTTACCCGGACAATATTTCAGATGATCACATGCTGTCAATAAACCCGGCATCTTCAGATTTTTAGTTGAAAAATGATAAAACACCACTCTCCCTTTTAGTCCCGGCTGGTTTTTTGCTATGATAACCTACTTATCTCACTTGGAGGAACAAATGGATTATGGAATAACCCGTGAGCGGGCTCTGGAATTACTTCATCAACATCTTAACACTCCGAATATGTTTAAACACTCTCTCGCCAGTGAAGCGGTGATGCGGACATTGGCAAATCATTTTGATGAGGATGAAGAGCTGTGGGGGTTGGCGGGATT
>Ga0256827_10000212_pt1 | contig 34154 bp, 29 predicted proteins | sample CV84metaG_FD_185977 | JGI IMG/M metagenome (GOLD analysis project Ga0256827, IMG submission 185977) | Hydrothermal vent microbial communities from East Pacific Rise, Pacific Ocean - CV84 | ecosystem: Environmental > Aquatic > Marine > Hydrothermal vents | place: Pacific Ocean: East Pacific Rise...
ATATTTTAAATAATCAAGGTACCGATGCCTATATAGATAAAAACTATAAGTTGGCTCTTAAATATTATCAACAATCTCTTCTGATAAAGGAGAGGATTTTAGGGACAGAAGATTTAAACACAGCAACAGGATATAACAATATTGGACTCATTTATAAGAAACAAGGTCACTATAAAAAAGCTCTAGCTTATATAAAAAAAGCTTTGAAAATCAGGCAAAAACAATTGGGTAAAAAAGATAGCCAAACTGCAGAAAGTTATAATAACTTAGGAACACTATATGCTTCAATGGGACAGACAAGTAATGCTATTAAGCTCACTCAAAAAACAATTAATATAAAACAACAAATTATCAATAAAGAGCAGGTTGATATGGCGATTAGTTATAATAATCTTGCGGTGCTATATGACAAAGAAAAAGAGTCATCTAAGGCTTTAGAGTACTATAAAAAAGCATTAAACATCAATAGACAAATCTTTGGGGAAGAGCATGATATAACTCAAAGAAATTATCAAAGTATTACTCAACTCTATTTTGCGCAACATAACTATGAAGAGGCAAAGAGATATGCCCAACACCTTATCAATAAGAGTCAAGAGATTATGTTGAAAGATATAGATATTAACTCAAAGAGATAGTTGACTCTAGGAGTTCATTTTAATCATACGACGAACTTTTCTAACCTCTTTAAGCTGAATACTCTTTTTAATAACTTTTAGATTATCATCTTGAGTTATATCTCCCCATGGGGAGATAATAGATGAAGAGCTTGCCATATCATCATCAGCAGAATTACTCACAACAACAAAGCATTGATTCATAATAGCTAAAGCCTGAGAAAGTACCTCTAAATGTTTTTTTCGACTTTTTCCCCAACGTGCAGGAATTAAAATAATATCCACTCCCTCCAATAGCTTCCATAACTCTTTAAATCGTAACTCAAAGCAGATTAAAATACCATAAGAGATATTATCTATTATAAATCGATTAATACCCTCTTTTGAACCTGCTTTAAAATATTTTATCTCCTCTCCTAAAGTAAAAAGCTTATATTTGTTTTGCCGATAAATAACCTGATGATTATGAATAACCACCGCTTGATTAACAAAATGGTTTCCCTCTTTTTTAGTCATCGTCAATAGAAGCGTTTGATGAGAGATTACAGGAAGGAGTTCCTGTAATGCAATATCATAAAATAGTGCAACCTCTTCAAAGTTTTCATAATCAAAATCTGTCAAACATAATTCTGGAGCAACAATTAACTCCGCCTCTGTTGAATCCAACAAAGAGAGAAGTTTCTCTAGATTTTCTCTATAACTATTCTCTGTCTTTAGTTGAAGTGTCACTACCTGAAACTTTTGTTTTTTAGAAGTCATCAAAATCTAAACTCCCTTTTGAATAGTTGGTCACATTTCCCTCAAAAAAGTTGGTCTTTTGGTCATTAAATTTACCAAAATTATCAACCCATGAGATAGGGTGTTTCACATTGTAAATTTTCTCCATACCTACAGCTTTGAGTCTCTCATCTGCAAGATACTGAATATACTGTTCAATAATACTATCGGTTAATCCTAATATCTGTCCTTGAGTAATATATTTTCCCCAAGAGGACTCCAGCTCTACAGCCTCTTTAAACATCTCATATATCTCATCATTAAATGCTTGAGTAAAAATTTCAGGAGACTCACGCTTGACAGACTTAATCATATTTTGAAAAAGAACCAAGTGAGTTACTTCATCACGTTGAATAAAACGAATCATCTGTGCAGAACCCAACATTTTTCCTGCTCTAGCCAATGTATAAAGATAGGTAAAACCTGAATAAAAATAGATTCCCTCTAAAATTTGATTGGCAAACATCGCCTTGACAATATTCTTGTCACTTGGGTTGACACTTAACTCTTGATAAATCTTTGCTATCGCATCATTTTTACTCTTAAGCATCATATCATTCCGCCAAAGTTGATAAATTTCATCAGAATTTTGAGAAATAGTGTCAACCATTACAGCATAACTTTGTGCATGAAGTGCCTCTTCAAATGATTGTCGAACCAAAATCAAATTTACTTCAGGTGCAGTAATAAAGGGGTTTATATTGTCAATCAAATTATTCGTTTGTAAAGAATCCATAAAAATAAGCTGTGCCAAAACCTTATCGTAGGCTGTTTTTTCAGAATCTGTCAACCTTTTATAATCTCCAACATCTTGCGTCATATCAACCTCTTTAGGGAACCATGTATTATTTAACATCACTTCCCATAAATTATATGCCCATTGATACTTAATATCATTTAACTCAAAAATTCCTGTAGGGTCTCCACCAAAAATTCTTCGCTCAGAGGTCTTCTCTTTTGATTCAGGGTTATAAATCTTTTTTCTATTCATACTATATTACTCCTCTAATATTTTAATCAAACTTCTGTTCTTTAAAAAGGGGTATAATTGTCACTTTTTATCCTACATGTCAACTTGAAAGCGATTATACAATAATAACTTTAGAGAGTTTTAGCTAGAGTAAAGCTATGAAAAAACTAGATAAAAAATCAATTGACCTCCTTTTAGAGATAATTCCAAACCACCCTGGATTACGAATTTCACAATTTTCAGATGGAGGAGATAGCTTTTCAAATGCATTAAGTGAGTTATCACTTTTACGAGAGTACGAGTTTCAACTAAATGTTGTTGATAATGAGGAGTTTTATGAAAAAGCTCAACAACTCTACTCAAAAGAAAAACTCTCCTCTGTGAAACATATAAAATGGGATCAGCGTCGCTATGCTTCTCCTGCTAAACAGTATGATTTTCTATTCATAACAGCAGATATCCCTAAAAACCATCGTAAGCTCTTTGCTAAAACAATTCATTCCCATATTAAAAGTTCTGGACATCTTGTACTTTTTTTAGAAAAAGATAACTACCAAAATATTGATGAGTGGTATAGTTTTTTAGAAGAGTACCTTTTTGTTGCAATCAATACCATCGATTTATTTGATAATTATGAGATTCTTATTGCAAAAAAGATGCATGGATGGGGAGGGAAATAACATCTTGATAGCTCCATACCTTCCTTTATTTTGAGGAAATGGGAGATTGTATATCATATAAAATATGAAACTATCTATGAGAGTCACTTGGGAAATATTGAGGAAAATATTATGACTCTCATGGCAAAAGTATAACCATACAATGTGTTCCAAACGTGAAGAAGAGGCTTTTCCAAAAAAAAATTTTTAATATCTATTGTTAAATTATATTTTAAGTTTTATTATGTTAAAATTATAACATAATAAAACAGTTATAGTGTAATTTTATGAGATGGAGTAGACGTATGTATGATTTTAAATATAAAATTGATGAGAAGAGACGATTAAATAGTTATCAAATAGATATTCCGAAAAAGAGGAGTCCTCTTTTATCCTATAAAACAATACGAAATACTCTTTTGATTATTTCTCTACTTCTTAGTATTTTTCTTTTAGGTGCATTGACATTTAAACACTATCAAAAAAATATATACAGATTACATTCAACTCAAAAAAACTATCAAGAGAAAATAGAAGGAACGCCTTATGCATTACAATAAAAGTACAACACATAGCAATTACTATAATGCTTATAAAGCAGAGATGTCATCTATCGAAAAAAAATCTCCTTTTTCGAGTTATAAAATAGCTAAAATAGGAGTCTCTGTATTAACATTCACAATGATAGGAATATTATATTTTAATAAATATATCCCTACTCCTACCCTATCTTCTATCATGACTATAGAGAATGAAGAACCACCTAAAATAGTTTTTTCAGAAAATATACAACCACAAAATATTCAGTTACAAAACTCTACCTCTCAAACACTTGCACAAATTAAACTTAATGCAACAGATACAGAAGCAACTGATAGTTCGACCATAGAGAGAACTCAAATTAGTAAAAAAGATATCTCTTTAATTATTCAAATTATTATGTCTCAAATGCAGACAAAAGAGGGAGTAAATCTTACCCAGCAGATTCAAAAAGCAGAACAATACAAAACAACAATACCGTTAAAAGAGAATAATCATTACAATAAAATTGTTCTTTCAGAGACTCAATTCAATAGCAATACACTTGACAATCAACAAGAGCTACGAAACAAAATAAATACGCTTATTGATAAAACACCTATAGCGGTATCTTCAAACTATGAAGGTTCTTTACAACAAGAGATTACTATTCGATCAAATGAGATGAGAGTCATTGTGGTCAAAAAAGGAGATACTCTCTCAAAAATAGCAAAGAGAGCCTATGGTGACATTTATGCCTATCCTAAAATTTTTAGTGCAAACCCAGAAGTTTTAAAAAACCCAAATGAAATTTTTGTTGGACAAAAACTACGTATTCCATCTTGAGCTATTTGAGCCTTTTTTTAAGAAAACAATGCTATATTCAATGAAAATTTTTAAGAGTAGGAACCGTTATGGATTATATGTTTCAAGCAGGTTTTTTGGGAACGAGAGCACCATTTTTTATGGATTTTGTAACCATTATTGTAGCCTTTTTACCACTATTGGTATTGGGTGCTATTTATATGGCAAAAGTTAAATCTTATAAGCTACATGCATTTACACAAATTATCATTTTTATAGTATCGTTTATAGTTGTTAGTTATTTTGAGTATGGAGTCCGTCTGGGAGGAGGATTCAACGCTTTTATGGAGGAGAGTCATACCTCACATAGTTATGCTCTATGGGTCTTAATTATACATATTATTATAGCTGTAGTATCTTTACTCTTTTGGATTAAAACCCTCATATCTGCCTATAAATCTAAAAACAATCATAAACTTCCTGGAGAGAATACAAAAAAACATAAAAAAGAGGGTATCTATACATTTATTGGTATTTTTCTGACAGGATTTACTGGTATTTGGGTCTATGTTCTCCTATTTATCTATTAATCTACTCAAAAAGAGTAGATTAATTAAAAGCAACTTTTGGCTCCAAGCTCTTTTCGTACTGAATAGATAAAAGTCCTAAAAGATGTAGATATTTCTGCACAACCCTCTCCTCGGAGAAGCTTTTGATTACTTTTTCTCTTCCTGCTTCTCCCATAGTTTTCAACTCTAAACTGGATAGACCTATCATCTTTTTAATCGCATTAGCAAGATCTTCACTGCTTTTTACATTGACCAAATAACCATTAATTCCATCATCTACAACATCTCGACACCCTGGTACATTTGTTGTAATAATAGGAGTCTCCATGCTTGATGCTTCAAGAAGCACCCGTGACAACCCTTCTCGGTAAGAGGGAAGAACCACACAGTCAACTTTAGAAATTTCATCTTGAACATTATCTGAATGTCCAAGATACTCAACAATCCCCTCTTCAACCCAACCATCTAAAGTCTCTTGAGAAATAGCTGTAGGATTACTAAGATAGAGTGAACCTAAAATTTTAAATCTACACATCTTTCCATACTCGGATTGACGAATAAGTCGTATTGATTCAATATACTCTTCAATCCCCTTATCTTTAATTAGACGACTTATCATCAAAAATACAAATGGTTTATTCTCTATCTTTTGAAGCATTGGTTTAAAGCGTTCGGTATCAATTCCTGATCCAGGAATAAGCGTAATATTCTCTTTTTGTACTAAATTTTTCTCTAAAAATAGATTCATATCATCACTATTTTGAAAAACAACAGCATTCTGACGAAGAGATATTTTATAGAGCCAACGTGCAATGTGAGAGGATAAATTATTATTTAAAAATACGGTTCCAAGTCCTGTAATATTATTAATTACAGAAATATCCAACATCTTTGCAGCTAAAGAGCTGTAGATATTTGGCTTAATAGTATAGTTCAAAAGCACATCAGGAGCAATCTCTTTATAAAGTTTATAGAAGTTATAGATAAGCAAGATATCTTCAAATGGATTGGTTCCCTTATTATTCATTTTAATTTCATAATAGGGAAACCCTTCTGCTTCCAATTTTGCTGTATACTCATCTCTTGGAGCTATAATAACAACATTGTAACCCTCTTTTCGTAAAGTACGAATTAGCCCTAGGCGAAAATTATATATATTCCATGATGTATTAAGAACGATTGCTATTGTTATCGAAATATTATTACTGTTTTTTGACATGTCTGTTTACCTCATCCATTGTACATGAGAGCATTTGGTATTCCAATTGAAGCTCTTGGAAATACCTAAGTAGCTCTTCTAAATTTTTTAAATTCTTCTCTTGATTGGTTCCAAAATTATGTGGATGCCACCACAAATGAAAATTTTGACCCTTTTGTGCAGCGTGCTTCATCGCTTTTTTTATTCTATAAATTTTTAAATTCTCTAATAGTGCTAACTTTTTTAAATAGGGTCGTAGCATCATACTTGCTTTTAACTCCATTACCTCCTCTGATGAATTTGGTATTGATGTGTGATATCCTGATAGATTAATATAGGTATCACATAGACGGAAAAGTCGTAAAAAAATTGATTTAGTAGGCTTATCTCCATCTGAATAAGCCCAATGCGAAGGGTTACCTCTATAACTTTTGATAGAAGTTTTAGAGAGTGTTTTTATCGATTCTCTATCTTGTTGATTTCGAGGAAAGACCAAAGAGTTTAGTTTGATACCTCTGGATAAAGCAACCTCTTCTGCTTTATCCATATCACTATAAAATGATTCACTACTCTCTACAGGCTCATAAGTAAAAAAATGTGAATAGGTATGTGAAGCAATCTCCTGATTCTCTACTTTCTGAATGGTCTCAACAAGAGAAAAGGCACAATGCATTTGATTAAAATTATCTGAATTATCAGAAGAGAGTTCATCTAGATAGAGATAGGGGTCAACCTTTGGATTCTTATACCTAGGTAATACGGAAGGATAATTTGATTTAATTCCCTTGATGTCATTATGAAAAAGAAACCCAACCGTTGCCCATGTTACATGAATTTCATACTTCTCAAACAACTCTAACATTTTGGGAATAGCACTATATACCCCCAAAAGAGTCTCTCTATATGATTCTAGTTCTCTGTTGCCTCGAACACCCCAAAAAAGTTCAAAATCCAAAGAGATTGTAAATGAGCCTACCCTATCCATAAGAGAGAATCTCCTTATACTCTTTTGCTATATTTTTTACAGAAAAATGTTTGGCTCTCTCTAGTGCTCTTTGAGCATAAATATATGCAAGTGATTTATCACTTAATACTCGATTAATAGCTTCCACCAAACCATTAACATCTCCAACACTATAAAGAAGACCAAACTCACTTATCTCTACTCCGTCGGAGAGTTGTTTTGCAATCTCTAAACTAGAATCAAGAATCTCTCTTGGTCCACTAAGACAATCACTAGAGATAACAATGGTTTCACATAACATCGATTCAATAATAACATTCGGAAACCCCTCAACCTCAGAAGATAAGATAAAAATATTGCTTTTTCGAATATACTTAAAAGGATTCTTTACCTGTCCTAAAAAATGGACACGATCCTCTAATGCATATCGCTTAACTAATACTTCTAAAGAGTCTCGTTCCGAGCCATCTCCTAACAATATTAACTCAACATCAGAGTCAAGCTTATCCATAGCTTCAATAACATCCGAAAAACGTTTCAAAGGAATAAGTCGCCCTACTGTGATTAAGTAACGCTTATGGCTCTCAAACATAAAATCATCAATAGGCTCATAAGAGTCTTCAATAATTGACTCTATATTATAAGGATTATAGATAACCTTCTCATTTCTTGTACGAAAGCAATATTTATTAAAATCACTCTGCATTCGTTTAGAGATATGCACAATTAAATCTGCTTTGGGATAAAGCATACGAATAAGTGCTAAATTTATTTTTCCAGAGAATCCCTCTTTGAAGAAGCGTGACACTACAGAGTGATTAACAACTTGAACTGCATGTTTTGTTCCCATCATAGTAGATATTAAATTGACAAAATTTGCACGAAAAAGGTGGCTTTGAACCACGTTTACATCTCTATCAACCAAATATTTTTTTAATCTCCATGCCTGATAAGGCATATAGAGAAGCTTCCAAAAGCCCCATGCATTATCATTCATTTTAGAGAGATAGACCATCTTTACACCTTGAGGAATCGTATAAAAGTTATTCTCTGCTAGAGATAAAATTGTTATCTCATGACCCTCTTTGATGAAATATTCAGAAAGAGTCATCAGCCCACGCTCTGCCCCCCCCTCACAGAGAGATGTAATTAAAAAAGTTATCGATAGTTTTCGCTTAGACTCCACGACTACTCCTCTTGTTATAAAAAATGTTTTCATAATGTAAAAATATAATCTCTTCTGAGAAACGTCGCTTTACAGAATCAACAATATCTTCTTTATTAAAACCATAATCTATTGCCTCTTCAATTTTCAAAGCTAACTTCTCTACTTTTCCATAAGGAACAGTAAATCCATTAATACCCTCTTCTATAATTTCAGTGATTCCTCCTGGAGAAGAGAAAGAGACAATAGGCAAACCAAGAGCATTTGCTTCAAGAAGAACATTCGGAAAACCTTCATGTTCTGATGTCAAAATAAAAAGGTCTACATGCTTGATATAGGGATAAGGATTACTCTGATGTCCTGCAAATACCACACGTTCTTTAAGATTAAGAGCCACAACGATTCTCTTTAATCGAGACTCTTCTGCTCCTGAACCTACAATAATTAATCTATATTTATCGGGCAATAGTGCAAAAGATTTCAAGAGTAAATCATGTCGTTTTTTATATCGTAGTGTCCCAACGGTAATTAAGTTAATCTTCTCATCAGAGAATAAAAAGTCACTACTCTCTTTTGAGAGTTTAACTACCTTTTTTATATCTATAGGATTATTAATCAATGTAACTTTTGAAGAACATTTAGGATAGTTAGACTCTAAATCTCTCTTCATATCTTTTGATTGAGCAATAATCACATCAAAGTTTTTATAGACTCGATTATATAAAAAATCAAAAAGTTTTGGATATTTAGACTCTTGGTTTTGTAGACTAACAATATTTGTTTCTCGAGCTATCCATCGTGTATCTCTAAGAAAAAATCGCATCAAGGGAATAAATGGAGCCAAGGCAATATTGAGATGTCCAATCCCAGAAAATAGTATATGGGGTTTGATTCTATAAATTTCAACCAAACATTTTGGAATTCCCATTTTTACAGAACTACTCTCTAAATCATGAATCTCTATATTTTTAGCAAGTTGTTCTTTTAAGACTCCTATATTTTTAAATATAATCAGATGAATATTAGCCTTTCCATCCAAAGCGAAATGGTTCAAAATATTAACCATCATACGCTCTGCACCCCCCATTGTTAGTTCATGAATAACTCCTACAATTTTCTGTTTCATGATAGAAACTTTGACTGTATTGTTTTTATAAACTGATATGGTAAAGTATAGTAGTCATAAAGTTTGATTTTTTGACCACCAAAGGAGGCCTTAAATTTATCAATACCTGCCAAGTCAGAATGGGGATTGTTACTATATCCACCCCAATCTAAGCTCTTAAATTCATGATCGATAAAATAACCAATCGCGTGCCAGTGAAGATAGCGATTAATCCATCCTATTTTAGCTCTTTTTGTTTTGTCTGACTCCTCATGAAGGGTACTAATAGAGTGAAGAAGTCGAACAATTCCACTCTCTTTATCAATAAGATAGAGTTGCATGTTGGTTAATTTATTATCTAAATAGCCTGCAAGATAAAAGAGATTTTCTCCATATTTTTCAATAGCATAGGGTTTAATCTCTGGAAGTTTTTTTGCTTTAGCAAAAGAGCGATAAAACTCTAAAAAAGCTACTCTACTCTCATAATCGCCTCTATACGTAAACTCTGGAATTTTTTTACCCTTACGTATCTCATTTCGAACATTAGATTTAAATCCAGCAAAAATTTTCTCTTTCTCTATCGTTAAATCATTAACTAGTGTATATTTAATCTCTTCAGTTAGCCCCTTCTCTCTACTCTCGACACGACTGTCCCGATAACAGTAAAAGCCAAATAAACTCTTCTTATCCAAAGGAACTATTGGTGCAAACCAAACCTCATGTAACCCTAAACCTTTCATTTTATAACTAATATTCAACATTTTTCCATCCATTTCTCATGCTTTATCTGAAAATATATATAGAGCCTTTTTTTGAACTATTTTTATAGTAAATTTTATATTTTAATATTTTTGAACAAAAAAAAGTATACAATTATAACATTTATTCACAGAGATACAACTTTTTACAAATAAATTTAATCTTAATATATATATTTATATCTCATATTTTATAAAAATCCGCTGTAGCTCCACTCTTATAGTTAATATGCTTTAATAATTTTAATTTTTCATCAAGTACTGTACATGATGCATTAGCATAAATAATATAAACATCATTAAGGAAATTTTCTTTTTGTTGCAGAAGATTATCAATCACTTTCTCCATAACCACTTTATCGAATGGGTTAAAAAAGTAGATAACAGAGACATTATTAGGAACTTGATATGTAGTAGCATCTGCATAAATAGACTCAACATTCAAAAGATTCATTTTTTCTATATTTTTTACCGCTATATCATTTAACTCTTTTGCAAACTCGACACCAATAGTCTGTCTAAATCCTAATTTTTTTGCGTGAATAATTGCAGCACCTTTTCCACTTCCATAATCGATAAAAACCTCTTTATTTACACCTTTATCTATTGTATCTTCTAAATCAGAAATAAGTTTTTTTAAAAAATCTTTAGAAGTAGAAACCAGTGCAGTTCCATGATCGGTATACTCTCCTGTTCGTGTTAAATCATAGATATTTTGTGTTGTAAAATCAACACCTTTAAGCTTATAGTTAAGTCGCTGTCCAATCTTTTTTATTGTAGAAAATAGACCATTCTCTTTGAGTGAATTAAAAAACTCTCCTAATTGATACATTCCACTATTCTGATGTGACATATCTGCATTTATATGTGTTGCTCTCATTTTATAAACCTTTTATTATTTATTATTTATTATATTTAATTTTAAATCCAATAAAGTGCTTATTGGAATCAAAGTATGACATAGTTCAACTTTTTTTTATATTATTTTTTGATGTTTTATGTTAAAATTGCACCTTAGAAAGGATTAGAATGAAAGATTTTTTTGGTTTTATAGATTACAACAAAGGTAATTTTTCAACAAAAAGACAGAATAACTCAAATAAAAATTTATTTTCTCAAGAGAGTTCTGACTACCATATATTTTTTAGACATCATCAAAATAACTTTTCAAACAGTTATACAGATCAACAACTTTTTCTATTTTTCAATGGAAAAGTTTCAAATAGAGAACAACTTCTATCTTGGCTTTCATTAAATAATAGCTCAACCCTCTCCAATCATGCCGAGTTGATAATGTTGGCATATAAACAGTGGGGTATAGAGCTTCTACTCGAAAGGCTTGAGGGATCATTTACACTTATTATCTATGATAATAAAGAGGAGAGCTTAATACTAGCAAAAGATAAAGTTGGAAAGAGTCCTCTTTTTTTTTATCACTCTGAAAACCTTATTATTTTTGGTAGCAATATCACTCAGTTCAAAGAAGCTCCAACATTTATACCCCAAATTAGCCCTAATGGTCTAGCTTCATACCTACAGTTTGGTGCAATTTTGCAACCTCTATCTATTTTAGAAAACTGTTACAAACTAAAATCAGGTCATTTTAACCAATTTAATCTATCGAATAAGGCACAAACCCTTACCCGATATTGGAGTCTAGAATCCTGTTATCAAAAGAGAAAAATTTTAAAAAAAGAGGATGAGATTATCGATGAAGCAGAGAGACTATTGAGGTTATCTCTAGCTCAAAGTGAAACCACTCAAGAACCTGTTTCAGCTTCACTTAGTGGTGGCTATGATAGCTCAACAGTTGTTGCCCTACTACAACAAGAGAGAAGTGATAAAGTAGCCACCTTCACTATTGGGTTTAATGAGGATGATATTAATGAAGCAAAGGATGCAAAAGTCATAGCTTCACACTTAGGTGCAGAACATCATGAACACTATTTTACACCCAAAGATGCCCTAGAGATGATTCCTAAACTGTCGACTGTTTATGATGAACCTTTTGCAGAGTATGCAGCAACACCCACCATCTTAACCGCAGAGCTTATTGCCCAAGAGGGAATCTCTAATATTTTTGTGGGAGATGGAGGAGATGAAGTCTTTGCTACAGCAGATGATGTCCATTTCTTTGAAAATATTAGAAAGACACCTCATATACTTAGAGAGTCACTAACCTACCCTTTAAAAAAACTTCCTCTAGAGAGAATTCCCTATCTTAATACACTTAACAATTTTCCAACGAAAGTGAATAAACTCATGAATATCCTCTCTGCATCCAATATTCCAAAGATGATTGAATCAAGAAATATACTCTTTCGAGAAGAGGAGCTAGAGAGCTATGTTTTAGAGTATAAGACCCCTATAGAGACAGCTTTTGATGCAATTAATTTTAATGGCTATCAAGAGAGTGTTGACGAGATTATAGGTACCTACTTTAAAACAACCATGACCGATGGAGAGTTGGTAAAAAGCTATTCAGCAATGAACAATCAAAATATTGAACTCTATACACCATTTTTAAATGAACAACTTATCGCCTATATGGCAAGCATTCCAGCCTCTATTAAAATTAAAAATGGTATAAAAAAATATATCTTAAAAGAGATAGCTTACCGCTATATTCCAAAGAATCTTTTAGACCGTCCAAAGAGTGGGTTTAATATACCTTTTGGTTCATGGATGAGAAATGAGCTTAGAGATCTTGTCTATTCTGTGGTCAATGAGAAAAGGTTAAACGAAGAGAAACTATTTTATACTTCTTCCGTTATTCGAATTCGTGATAACTTCTATGGGGGTAATGACGCATTTAAATATAAACTCTGGAGAATATTTATCTTTCAACTCTGGTATAAAAATTTTAAAGGATAATCTATCGAAACTTGTATTGCACCCGATAACTCAAAAATATATTCTGCTCCAACCATCTCTTATAAAGAGTGGTCTTCAGAAAAACAGACAAATCTTCTTAACTTAATCCATAAGAAACTTGAACAGCAAAGTGAACCAATGGTTATTGTTATGGAGATTGCTCACTTTACCCTGCCTCTAGAGGAGGAGAATGTAGAGTGGGCAAGCCGAAATATGAGCTTTGCGAATGAACTTTGTGGGGCTATTATTAAAAAACACCAACATAAATTTAAAATTATTCCCACACTACTACTCAATAACCTTGATGATGACAATACGGAAGTCTCTGAAAAATTTATTGATGAATTGGTAAAAGGACAAAAGTATATTAGACGAGAATCAGTACGTCTTATATCTGAAAGAAATTTAAAAAATCGAGCATTTAAAGCACTTAAAAAGAACCAACAACTGGTTGACAGTTTTATCAAAATTGATGGAAAAGCCTATCTCAAAGATGATGACTATCAACATGATTTAGCAGCAGGGTTTGTGAATGACGAAGGGAAAATCATTCCAAGATGTGGACTTATTTTGACAAGCTTTTTAGATATGGTGGCAAAAATTGCCAATGATAGACTACATCAAAAAAGTGATGCAAATGTACTATTTATCTCTTTTTCTGAACAGTTCCATGAGTATCAACGTGTACGATTAGGTGTTGATATCTATAGCAGAAACAATAAAACAGCCACTATCCATCCGATTGTTATGCACTGGTCTTACAATATTGACCAATGCCTCACATCGTTTAGAGAGTGTAATACTCAAGAGTGGCATGAGGAGGAGCTATAAGCTCCTCTTATACTTTATAGAAGTCTGCTCTGGCTCCATTAGCATAAATAACCTCTTTCAAAAATTCAAATTTATCTTTTAACATATCAGTTGATGCACTTCCATAGATGATATAGACATCATTTGTAAAATTTTTCTTTTCATTTAAAATATTTTGAACTACTTTTTCCATAACAACTTCTGTAAAAGGATTATTAAAATAGATAATTGAAACATCTGATGGAGGAGGAAAAGAGGTAGCATCCGCATAAAATGATTCCACATTTTTAATATTAAATTTTTCAATATTTGCTACAGCTATATCATGTAACTCTTTTGCAAATTCAATACCTATTGTCTTTTCAAACCCTATATTCTTTGCATGAATAATAGCAGACCCCTTACCGCTTCCATAATCAATAAAAACAGTTTTTTTTATGGGTTTACCAATTGTTTGCTCTAAATCATTAAAAATCTTTGTTAAAAAATCTTTTGAGGTAGAGATAAGAGCGGTTCCTTCCTCTTTAAACTCTCCTGTTTTGGTTAAATCTGAAATATTTTGACTCTTAAAATCAACCCCTTTTGCTTTATAAGAGAGATGCTCATTTATTTTTTTGATTGTCGAACTAAAACCATTTTTTTTTAAAGAGGTAAAAACACCCTCTATACGATTCAATATCTTATTTTCATCTTCTACTTCAATATTTGCATTTACCTGTCTCATTATTTTGATACCTTTATATTATATTTATTCAAATCTAAAAGACTTCTACTATTTTTTACAGGAAGCCTACAATATTATGACATAGAAAAGCTTGATTATATGTTATATTATAATTTTTTATGTTACATATGAGCCTTCTTGTTTAAATAACTAAAGAGATAGTACCCTTTACTTATCATCAAAGCAAAAGCCATAAAAATACTTAGCCACACCATTCCCATAACACCAAAAACATAGACAAATATTGGAGCAAAAACAACATTTATTCCTGCCGTTAAAAAGAGTATCTTATTTAAAAATTTTGTCTCTTTTATTGTGACCAACATATTGGTAAACTGACTACCATATAGATAAATCGATAGAGAGATAGAGAATACTTGTAATATCTCTACATTTAACGGTGCAACCTCTTTACCTGTAATAATCTCTAAAATAGGTTCTGAAAAGTACCCTACCAATAGTGCAACAGGAAACATAATCGTAAAAATAATAACAGCTAGTTGTTTATTTCTTAAAATAAAATCTTGACTAGAGCCTTGATAAACCTTGATTAAGTAGGGATAAACTGTTCTAGTTAGAGGATCAAGAAGTGTACCTAAAGCATGAATAATTTTAATGGAAACAGCATAATAGCCCATAATAATGGGGGTTGATAAAAAACCTAAAATAATAATATTAACCGTTGTATAGAACTCTACTGCAAATTTAGAGGTAAAAATATACCATCCATCTTTAAGATAATAAAAGAGTCTATCCAAAGGTTGTATCGTGAAGGTTATATTAAAATTTTTAATAGCTAAAGTTAACGCAAAAACACCTATCATGAGTGTGGTAATGGTCTGAAAAAGAAAAAGTAGATAGAGGTCACTCTTATCTTTAACAAAAGCAAAAATTAAAAGAAAAAATAGAAGCCTTAAGAAACCATTGAGATACATAATATATCTCATCTTCTCTAGCCCTTGAAAAAACCAAACAGGAAAAATTACATGACCAAGAAGCATTCCAAATGATAAAAAAATAAAATCCTGATAGAGATAGAGCTTGTCAATAAAGAAACTTAAAAAAGTTAAAAGAGAGAGATAAGAGAAGGCAATTAATACCTTTACTGTCAATATCGAGGAGAAGATTTCATTTAGTTTAGAGGGATTATCCCTATGAAGTGAAATATGATAAGTCCCAGAGAGTTCAAACCCATAATCACTCATCTGAACACCATACATCATGATTGCCAAGACAAAACTATAAATACCAAAACCATCAATACCCAAAACTCGAATAAGATATGGAATTAAAAAAAGAGGCAGAAGATAGTTAACAAACTGGAGAATTACTAAAGAGACAAAATTGTCTCCAAGACGTTTTAATGTCGTTGAATTTTCTATTTTTTTCATAGGAAATAGAACTGAAACCAGTATTTAAACATAAATAAGTTGTAAGAAAATAGCATTAAATAAACTCCTTGTTTAATATGCTTTGGTAAATAACCAATCGCAATAATAATTATAGGCATAATAACAGCCACATAACGCTGTCCATAAATACCAAGAATAGAGCCAAAAAAGAAAAAGCTCATAAAGACAATCGCATAGCCCGCAAGAATACGCTCTTTATCATTTTCAAAATTAGCAAAAACAGCAATAATAAAAGCAATCATAAACCATACTATAGAGTATGCCAAAGAGCTTCCACCTGCAATATCTCCATAACCTGCATGGCGATCCCCTACGGCTGTTAAGATTGCATTTAAGCCAAACTTCATAAAGAGTGCCATTCCCAACGCAATGCCCAAAGCACCCAAATAGAACTTTCTAGCCTCTACTTTTTGATTCATCTTATAAAGGAGGAAATAGACTCCTAGAAAAATAGGCATAGAGGCATGAATCATAAAAGCAACCACTAAAAAAAGTATGGCTAGATACCGAGAAGATATATCATAGGCGACCAAAACTAAAGAGAAAGCTAGAGAAATTCTAATCTGCTCAATATGAAGATTGACAGACATAGGATTTATCATAAGTAACATTACAATAAAATACTCAGCCCGTCGAAAAAAGAATGACCCATAAAGAGTCAAAGCAACAAAAGCAACAAAATAGAGAGAGAGTCTATAATCCTCAAAAGTCTCTCCCAATGCGATAATAATCCATTTCCATACAGGCTCATCAAGTAACCATTTTATCCCTGTATGCTCTGCCTCTTTTCCACCCTCTTGTAGATAGATAATTCTAAAAAGGTAATTTGCAATATCCTCAAATTCTCGCCCCCAAATATCTGTCCATGGAATTAAATATACATAGAGAATAGAGTAACCAAATGCAAGAAGCCAAATATTATAACTTTTATTTTCAACCATTCAATTACCCTCTATTTTTTACTTAATAACTAAAAAACCTTCAAAGTTCATATACTTTTGAACACTTAAAATATCTACAAAACCTGCCCGTTTTAACATATCAATATTCCCCTCTGTAGAGAAAGGCTCCAAGACACCCTTTAGACTTTTAGCTTTGGCAATAATCTCTTTTGGTTGATACCCTTGGTCAAGTTTGTACTCCATATAAAGATTTGAAATAATATCTTGAAATCGTGCATCATTAGCACGTACTTTTTCATAAAGAATAAATGCACCACCCCAGTTGAGTGACTCATAAATTTTATCAATAAGTTGCTGACGAAGCTTCGGATGAATAAATTGAATTGTATAGTAAGAGACAATTAAATCACTCTTCTCTAGTGTCATCGTATTCATATCATCACAAATAAATGAGAGATTGGGACTCTTATAGAGTTCATTTGCTTTATTAACCATATCTTGTTCTATCTCAATACCCGTAAATTTAGCATTTCTAAAAGCGTGATGTGTTGCCAACTTATTGGTCAATGTACCTGCGGATGAGCCTAATTCATAACAGAGTGAATCATCTTTGACAAAATAATCACTCAATTTTTTAATAAGATCATGCCCCTCCTCATAAAGAGGCACTGATTTTTTAACATGTGCTTCAAAATGTTCAACCATGCTACCATTAAATTTCCAGTTTGCATTTTTAGCATCTATTTTATCGCCTGATTGGCTCATTGTAAATCCTTGTTCTATATAAATTATTCATATTTTTTCTAAAAGTATAGCAAGTTTTTAATAAAATAAAACATAAATTGTTGCAGTATTTTATTTTTATTTAATAATTATATCTAATTTTATATTTTTATATTTTTAAAAGCTATAAACGCTTTCCTAACCATTGAGGATAAGAGAATCTATTATCAAAATCATACATAACGGTTAGGTATTCAACCTCATAATCCCAATGATAAGAGCCTATTCCCCACTCACTATCTTCTGTGGTATTAAGCGAATAGAAATACCCTCCTCTTTTTAGGAGTCGCTTTGTCTCTTTCATATAGTGAACCAAATACTCCTCTGACATAAATGCCAAAGAGGAAGCATTGATAACCAAATCGATACTATCAGCTTTTAGATAGTCTAAGATAAAAGGAGGAATAATAATAAAGTCATACTCATGAATAATATCATCAAGTCTATCCAGATAGGGATAGATATCTTCAAGAAGAGCTATCTTTTTATTGGGAAAATTGTATTTTAAATAATAGGCAGTCAAAAAGAGTGTTTCAGGTAAATCTAGGAGTATCTGTGTGGTATTTAGAGGAGTATAGTAACTAAGAATTCTACTACTTCCTCCAAATCCCACACCAATATCTAAAACAACATTATGCTCTTCTCTAGAGAATGGAACATTTTTAATAATATCATTAGCTACTACTAAATTTTGTAACAGTTGTTCACTTAATTTCTTTCCTTGATAGTTGATAGCACGATAACCTCCTGCTTGACTCTCCGAGACTGAAGCCAACACCTCTTTATCAATTTTTTGAGCAAACCTATGGTACTCTAAAACCAAATCAATAGCCTCTAGATAACTGTGAGTATAACCATTTTCATTGCTAATATAGAGATACTGATTATTAAAAATTTTACTATAAATATCAGGGTCTCCTCTGAAATTTTCTAGATTTTTACGAATCAGTTGGTTCTCTTTATCAAAAAATATATCACGAAACTCGGTTGATATTCTATCCCACTCTGTGCTAAGATCTTTCCCTTCACTCTCATGAATATATGCCAAAGTAAAAGAGTGACTAATTTTATCAAAATAGCTATCCTCTATAATGACCTCTTGGCTATTAACCATCGGGGACTTAGGATAGAGAAGTTCATGACTTCCTGAACTGTAGAGTTTTTTATAATCTATGGAATCATCAAAACCATCAATAGTTATGCTCTTTTTAAAAATTTTATTATGAGAAAGCAGAGCAATAAACTCTTTTGCTCCAAAAAGTATCCGACCCAAGCCATTATAAAAAAGTATCACTCGGTAGGGACAACGGTGTGCATTGGTTCTATGCAATATAAATTGTGACTGAGGCTGATAAATTGCCATGTCATAGAGTGAGATAAGTTGTCGTCTCAAATAGATAAAACGCTGTCTCAACCATCGGAAATAGGTCATTTTAGTATCCTTAAAATAATATTAATAGATAAATTATATCAAATTTCACTTTATAACACTCTATGTTAAATAATATTTATATTTTCTATGATACAATCTAGAAAAAAAAGAGAAAAAACATGTTAATAAAAAAAATTTTTATACTATATACAATACTTCTAACACTCTTTGGTCATACACTTTTGGCTCAAGATAAACATCTTATATTGGTCGAAGGGAATTTTTGGAAACCGCTCATGGCTCCAAATCTCATTGAGCATCAAAAAGAGATTGAAGAGCTTCCTTTTTCAGGTTTTGTAATGGTTGGAAACAGCTTTACCAAAAGAGTCATGCAGGAGGGTATAAACCTTACCTATCAAGAGGTATGGAGTGAGCTAAAAGGATTAAAAAACCTATACAAAAAGAAAACTGATAACTTTTTGCAAATCAATATCGATTTTCCAGGAGATTTTTGGAATAATCAAGCGTGGGAGAGAGTAACTCATAATTTTGCTGTTGTGGCACAAGTTGCACATGATATAGGGTTCAAAGGAATTATTTTTGATGATGAACCCTATACACTCTCTTCTCATAAAATGGTTAACTTTAAATTTCCCAATAGTAGAGAGATTATTCTTACGTTAAAGAGTCACGCCTCATGGGAAAAAAAAGGGAGTGAATCTGAGTGGGTTGATAAAAAAGGTTATAGAAATCCCCAATATAACTTTAGAGAACATATGTCACAAGTAACATCACGCTTTAAAAGCATTATGCAAGCAATGGAAAAGAGCTATCCTAATCTTACCCTACTGGTCTACAATGGTCCCTCTTTTGCACACCCTAACTCTAATCGAGATACTATGATTGTAACTGATGTAGGATTACCACGTGAGCATGAGTATAAAGGGGCTATCTTTGCAGGACTTCTAGAGGGTGTTGAGAACAATGCAACACTACATGACATGGGAGAGAGCTACCGATACCGAACAGAAAAGCACTTTAATCAAGCCTATCAATGGAGAAAATATGATATTGCTAAACCATTAAATAATCAATTAGATAGTAGCTATCAGTGGAGAGTTGAACCAAGACTTCAAGAGATATGGTCAAAAAAAGTTAATGTAGGATTTATGGTTTTTAATAAAGGGCAAACAAGCAACCATAAAGAGTATGATACACAAAATAAATCAAGCTATAAAGATATAGAAGAGACCCTAAAAAAAGCACTCAAATATAGCGATAAATATGTTTTATATTATGCTCAAGACCAAGATTGGTTACTCCCCAATCAAAAGCATCCTCTAAATAAAGATTGGTTCAATATGGTCAAAAGAGTTAACCATAGTCTCAAATAGGACTAGGTTAACATCTTAGGAGTATTAATTACCTCTATGACCTTTGATCTACTCAAAAATTTCAACCTCTCATGAGAGGTTGAAAACTTAAATATCACTCCTGTATTTTTAAGTTTTTCATCCTCAATTATCTTATTTAATTTAATAACAGATCCTTTTGTTGAGAAATTTTCTCTAATAACCAGTAAATTTTTATCTACCAACTTCATAACCTCTACAAGCTCTGGTAAATCACTCAATGCAGGAGCATCTATAAATATATAGTCATAACGCTCTTTTAAAATAATAAAAAGCTCTTCAAGTTGTGGTCTTTGCAATAGTTCTAATGGATCAGGAGGCTTCGGACCTGCTAGAATAATATCTATATTGGGGTAGTTTGTCGTAAAAATAATATTTCCCAAATTGTCTTGTCTACTCAGATAGGTACTCAGTCCACTATAACTTAAATCCATATTAAAATACTGATGCAAAGAGGGCTTGAGCATATCTAAATCAATAACAACCGAGTTGCACTGTGTCTTGCCAAAAATTGAACTCAAGTGTGCAACGGTTGTCGTTTTTCCCTCTTCTCTACTAAAAGAGGTTACTAAAACAATATTCCCCTCCTTCTCTTTTTTTGAAAATTGTAAATTTACTGCCAATTGATGATACGCTTCGACAATACCAACAGGTAAAGGATGATTCTCTTTAAAGAGTGGTATTCGACCATAAAAAGGTAAGCGAGTTACTTCTGAAATCTCCTCCTCTTTATGAATTTTATTAGAAAGGAATGAGCGTAAAAAAGCTAGTAATATCCCTAATCCTCCACCCATAATCCCTGCTAAGATTAGTAACCCCATCCGTTTTGGTTTGATAGGGATATAGGAGCTGTAGGCTCTATCTACCGCTTCATAATCAGAAAGAGTAGCCACTTTAACCAATTCATTTTCAGATTTTTGCTCCAATAGATAGGTATAAATTTTAGAATTAACCTCATAATTTCGTCTAAAATGGATAAGATTTTTCTCTTTATTTGGTAGTTGAGTCAAAAGCTTCTCATACTTTTTCTTCCGTAGCATTAAATTTTTTTCTTTCGACATCAAATTTGCATGTAAACTTTGAATATTTAAAGCAACTTGATGACGCAAGAGTTTAATTCGTTTACGTAATTGAATTAAAGGGGGATATTTATCTGTAAAATCAAGAATTAACTCATCCTCTTTTAGCTGTAATGTCTGTATAGAGGTTATTAGCTTGAGGGTAGCTTCATCTTTAAACTCTATTAGAGTTGGTGCAATTGCACTAAGATTTCTATTGTGTTTCATAAATAGCTTAAGATTGTTGATTAACTGCTCTTTTAATTGTATTTCCGAAAGTGCAATCTCTACATCACTCAGCCGAGCCACAGAGTCTTTAGATTTAATTGAAGGGTCAATACTCTTATTCTTTGACTGATACTTCTCCAACTCATTTTCTGATATCTCTAGCTTTTTTCGCGTATACTCTAACCTATCATTGAGGAAATCCAAAATTTTACTATTGATACTATTCTTCTTTTTAATGCTTCTATTAATATAGACATTAACCAGTGCATCAATATAGTTATTAGCTCTCTCTGGAATAGTATCCTGAAAGGCAACTTTAATTAAATTGGTATCTAGCTTAAGTTGAGAAACTAATAGAGAATTCTTAATAATAGTTTCATAAATATGTCGATTTCCTCCATTTAATTTAATTTCTATAGGATAATCAAAGGATTTCTTTTGATAGACAACTCCTGAAAAATAAGGAGTTTTTACCATCTTATCATAAGGATAGACTCTTAAATCTTCAGAATCTTTAACATTCAAAGTAAAGCCATTTTCGACAGGAGTAAGCCTAATTAGCTTATGAAGAAACTTTAGGTTTATGTTATTAATCGAATCTATACGAATAGGAATATCTTTATAGATTTCAATTCGCTTATATTTTTCTTTAATAAAATATTGAACTTTAAAGCTCACTCGATTGAGTGCTTGACGATTAGTTTGATAGGTTTGAAGAATCGCCATCTCTTGATTTATGCCCACGGTATTGGTCTTGAAAAGACTATCCCGCAAGATATCTTGTGTATCAACCTTGTTTTCATTAATATTTACTTTAATAATGGCATAAGACTCATAAGTTGAAGGAATAAAGTATAGATAATATTTCATTGCAACCATAAAAAGTATTGATAAAATCACAATAGATAGTTTATACGGCAATACTCTTTTAAATAGTTCAATAATATAGTTTTCTTGTAAAGAGGTGTTCATTTTGTATAGCTTTCATAAAAATATATTAATAATATATAATAACAATTTTAAACTTCACATTAGCTTTATTTTAAATTTAAAATTATTTTATATATTTAACTTAAAAAGAATTATTTTTAACAAAATATTTAATTTTCACATTTCATACCAATTTTTTCAATATTATATTAAATATACTAACTAAAGGATTTATAAAATGAAAGCTATCTCAACTATGACAATTTTTCTTCTTCTTCAATCTTCATCTCCAATGGTATCAAATGTTCGTCGATACCTTCAAAATAGATTAATCTCTCACTTTTAGAAATTCTATTAAACCTCTTTTTTTTAAAGAGGTTTATTCAAAAAAGCCCTCTACCTTCTATTTTTTCATGCTTACTACCAATTTTTTTGATAAAATCCATTTATCATAAATCAAAGGATATCTGTGTCACACAGTAATATTAATTTACCTCTCTTTCAATATATCGATACAACAGTTGGATTAAAATATCTTAATGGAAACAGAGAATTATATATAAAAATTTTAGAAAATTTTTTAATCCGCTATCGAGACATAGATATACATGCTCTCTCAGAACAAGAGTTATTTAGTGTAGCACACACCATAAAAGGTCTCTCTGCAACCTTAGGAATGAAACAGCTCACAGAGGTTTCACTCAATATTCAAGAGAATAAGGAGTATACCACTATAGATTTTGTAGAGGAGTTGGAAAAAATTCTTCAAGAGCTAACGACTACTTTCAACAAAGAGAGAAATCGAAAAATCTCCTCTATTTTATTAATCAACAACAGTCGAGAAGAGATTGATGAACTGATTGAAATCTTAGATGATGAGTACGATATACTTTTGGCTCAAAATCAATATGAAGCATTAGAGATATTTGATACAGAAGAGATTGATTTGGTTATATTACATAAAGAGATAGACAATATGTGTGGAATTGAAGTTTTTAATTTTTTAAAAAAACATACAAATATAGAAAAGACTTCACTTATTTTTATTACAAAACAAGAGTATGAAAAAGATGTAGAGGCACTCTACCATCATCGTAATATCTCCTTTATTCATCGCCCATTTCAAGAGACTGAACTTAAAAAACAGATAAAAATATTTAACAACCACAGAAAACTATAAAAGAGCTAAAGAGAGAGATTTTATCTTATTTATTTATTAATTTATTTATTAATTTCAATTCATAAGTTTTATTTAATATTTATAGAAGTATACTTCATTTCATTAAATAAGACAAATAAGGTATTTTATGAAACAGCTACTTCTATGGATTACATTAAGTTCTCTAACCTTTGCTAAAATTACAATTATAACTTCTGCAAACAGTCCACTTAAACCTGTAACAAAACAAGAGTTAGCCGATCTATACTTAGGAAAAATATCTAAGATACAAGGACTAACAGTTACACCTATTGACAATATAGAAAACTATAAAGAGTTTTATATGAAAATTACAGGGAAAACGCCTAAAGAGATAAAAGCATATTGGATGCGGGAACTCTATAAGGGCGATCGAACACCTCCTAAAAAAATGTCAACCAAAAATATAAAAGCATTAATAGAAAAGAATCATTTGGTTATCTCTTATGCTAAAAACCCATTAACAGGGAAACTTATTTTTACATTGAAGTAAAAAATGTTACATTCCGTAAATAAATAATTTTTACTATTTGTTTACAATAACTTTTAAAGAGTTTTTACTTATAAAGAGTATGATGGAAGCTTTTAATTCACATATAGGATTTAAAAGCATCAATGTTAAATCTAACTCTACTCAAAAAACTACGTATTATCTTTTTGACAACTCTCCTTTTTTTTATAGCTTACCTAACAATTAGCTACCTTTTTACAAAGAAAAGTATTACACACCTAGATATTGTAGGAAAAAAGCTCTTTCCTATTGTTACACTACATAATAAAAATATTAAACTTCTAGAAGAGTTAGAAGAGACATTCCAATTTGCAGGAATTAATGATGATAGATCTAGACTAGAGAAGACAAAACAGATTCAAAAGAAAATTCTTCTGAATCTAGATGCTCTAAAAAAATATCAAAAAAATATAGAGATTAATCAACAAAAAGAGCTTTTAAATAACTATGTAACACTTAACTATAATGGGATTCTACAATCCATCAAAAAAAATTCATGGATGATAGACAAAGAGTTGTCACTAGAAATCCAAAACTTACGACTAAAGGTGCGAAAACTTTTCCAAAAAAAATCTGAAAGTAGCTCCAAGGAGTTTACTGGCTCACTAAACAATCTCTCTAATGATTTAATGACCTTTTTTCTCTTTACACTTCTCTTCTCTCTCTTTTCACTTCTTTTAGCTGGAAGTATAGGATTTCAACTATATTTTAGTATCAAGCGTCGATTTCATAAAGTCCTATCTGCCCTATCAAACCTAAGAACAGAAAAACCTGACTTTTCAAAAAAGATGATTGTGGAGCAAAATGATGAAATTGGTCAACTTGTAGATGGATTTAATCACTTACAAGAGAAGTTTAAAGAAGATAATCAAAAACTCTATATTCTAAAGAAAAAAGCTGAAAATATTGCCAAAATAAAATCAGAATTTCTAGCCAATATGAGTCACGAAATACGAACACCCATTAACGGTATTGTGGGTATGAGTTTTCTTGTACTTCAAACAGACCTAACCAATAAACAGAGACGATATATTGAAAAAATTGACAACTCAACTAAGATGCTTTTGGCTATTATCAATGATGTTTTAGATTTATCAAAAATTGAATCAGGTAAATTTCTTATCGATAAGCATAATTTCAATATATATAAAATGATAAAAAATGCTATGGATTTAATTCGATTTAAAGCCAAAGAGAAAAATCTAAAAATTAAGATTTATTACGCTCCCAATATCCCTAAAAAGCTTTATGGAGATAGCCTAAGAATTTCACAAGTCATAACAAATCTATTAAGTAATGCTGTCAAATTTACTCATGAAGGGGAGATTACATTAACTATTCGTAATCCCTATAGTAATATTTTTCAATTTGAAATCAAAGATACAGGAATAGGATTAACCCCCGAAGAGCAGGCAAAACTGTTTAAAGCCTTTTCTCAAGCAGATGGGAGTACGACCCGAAACTATGGAGGAACAGGTCTTGGATTGACCATATCTAGACAACTCGTAGAGTTAATGAATGGAAAAATTTGGGTTGAGAGTATCTCTGGTATAGGGAGTAAATTTATCTTTGAAATTGAACTAGAAAAGATTAAAGAAGAAGAACCAACAACATTAAAAGAGATACTATCCCCTGAACCAAAAACCTCCTCTTTACAACAAGATATCAATGCATTAACAGGTGTTCATATTTTATTGGTTGAAGATAATCCAATAAACCAAGAGATTATGCTTGGTCTTTTAGAAAATTCTAATATATACCTAGATATTGCCTCTAATGGAGAGGAGGCAATAGCTCTCTTTGAACAAAATAGCTACTCTTTGATACTTATGGATATTCAAATGCCTATTATGGATGGCTACAGAGCCAGCGAAATTATACGAAAAAAAGACAAAGAGATTCCCATTATTGCTCTCTCTGCTAATGCCATGCAAGAGGATGTGAAAAAGAGTAAAGCACATGGAATGAACAGCCATCTAAATAAGCCTATAGAGGTGGAGAAACTCTACGATACACTATTGACCTATATCTCATCATCTAAAAATATAACTAAACCCAATCATAATAAAGAGATAAAAGATAAGCTCTTTCATGAGTTAAAAGAGGCATTAAAAAGAAAACGACCTAAAATATGTAAATCTGTTATTAAGGAGCTAGAAAAATACCCTCTAACCTCAAAAGAGAAAGAGCAGTTTAGTCAACTAAAAAACTTAATTGAAAATTATAAATTTAGTGTTGCATTGGATATTTTACTTGAATTCACGATTAAACATTAAATATATACATTAAGATTATATATAAGTAAACTTGTTAAAGTATAGTTTTCTGAAAAATATTTTTTAAAAAAATAAGATATAGTTATAATATAAAATATTATTTTTTAATTATTAACTATAATTAAAAATTATTTAACTAGATAAAAGTAGAAAAAGCACCTATTTTTTAAATAAATAAAAATTAATATTATTAATATAATATTTTATTTGTAATTACTTTTTAAAATTAAATTACTATTTAATTTATAATAGTTTATCAATAACTTTTCATTATAATTTAAAACCTTGGTAATACAAGAGAGGAGCAATATCCTTTCTACCAAGAGTTCAAAGAATAAGGAAAAAAGATGAAAGCAAAACTAACATCAAAAATACTTTTGGGACTAAGTCTACTTGTATCAACACTCCTCTATGCCTCAACAGAGAGTCATACAGAACAAGATACAACAGATAACAAAAACAATGAGACTATTTATCAAAAGAAACAAAGAAACTTTAATAACAAGCAGAGCATCTCACAGGAAAAAAAGAGAATTAGAAGAATTTTAAAACAGGTTGATTCAAAAAGGCTTCGTCGCAAAATCTATCATAATCTTTTAAAAACTATAAGAGCCAATCAAAAAACCCTTAGAGGGGTGGGAGTAAAAGGAAGAAAAACAAAAAGAGTAAATATTCAATATGTTGCAAACGGGTTGGCTAAAATAAATCTAGAAAATCTAGAGAGTAGTATAGAACAAGAGTGTCAAGGAAATAAAAAGTGTATAAACGGTGCATTAAGAGCGTTAACCACACCACTAATATTAACAACCGAACAGGCACATATACTAGCAACTAAAATTAGAGGCGAACATAAAATTACAATAACAGATAAACTTCTAAAAGAATTTAGATGTGAAACGGGTTTAGTTCGAACAATACAACACTATGGAGTTGAAGATTACTTCTCTTTAGCTAATGGCGTTGAACAAGCATACCCCTCTCAACAAGTTATTAATAATCCAGGGGTATTAGCGTATAATGGAGGGATAGGATTATCAAACTATGATACAACCTTAGTAAATAGACAATTTGGAGAAGAGATTAAAAATTTACCTATGAATATAGTCCTAGGAAGAGTTTTTATAGGATTAGAAAACCATGGTTATAATGACCGAATTTATCTAGGAAATTTTGATAACAATACTACAACACAAGATATATTTGGAGAAGATGTAGTCAATTTAAATTGGTCAACTAGTGGGATTGTACACTATAGTGACTTTAGTAACATAGTCTTGAATAATGGAAATACATTAAAAGATTACGCCAACAATAATGGAAAATTTGACCTCTACATTCAAGATGATACCTATGTCGATTCTATTACCATAGCCACCTGCTCTAAACCTAATCCTATTGCAGAGATTACACATATTATTGACAAATTTAAATGTTCAGAAAAAGAGACAATGGTTACAATTCTAGGTGGAACAGTTGATGCCCTTACCCCACCTACAGATATTACAACACCAAGACCAAATCTTGTAACAATAGCCCAAAGCAATACTTCGAGTATAGCTCCATATGACTACACCTATTATGATTACCATTTTATAGATACACTACTTATAAATATCTTACCAAATCAGACCATCACAAAAGCTCAATTTAGTATAGGATACAAAGCGATTGGTCAAATATATGGAAACGATAACCTAGCTATAGGAGAATATGGCACCAACTATACAGTAGGTAATTTATATAATAATCAACTAACAACACAAGGGTGGACAGTTAGTAATATCTCTAATGGAGAGTCTGTTGCTCAAACGGATTTAAATATAACTAATACAACTGGTTCAGGTACAGTATTTGACACCATGGCAAGTAATACATACCTAGATATCTATGTACAAGATGATACGGCTGTAGATTTTACACAGTTGAATCTATGTGTTGTCCAAAAACCTTGTGGGAAAGATATCTCTATTGACTTAAGCCAACTTAATAATTGGACAAGTAAACCTATTGGTTCAGAAGAGAATAATACAGTAATAGGAGTATGGGATGATACACTTAACTGGTTTGACTTTAGTGGAATAGGTAGCAATGAAGCAACACTAAAAATACCATTTTGTGCTTGTGGTGATACAGATATAAGAGTTGCACACTTTAAAGCTGACAATAATGCTACTATCTCTTTAGACTCTACACTGATTGTATCACAACAAGGATACACTCAAGCAACAATGAGAAGAGATGACCAAGGTGGAAACCATGTTCAAGGAGCAGGTAATATAATAGGCACAGGCACAGGAGTCAATCATACTCTACAACTTAACGTACACAATTTTGGTGGACCTTTTGGTACTGCTGTTGACGGAATACTCAACTTCCGTGGATATTTAGGAAGATGTTCACATATTATAGGTAATCCTATAGAGACCAATACCCCTCCTACCAAATATTAAGAAATCAAACTTAAGTAGAGAGAAATAATCTCCTACTTAAGAGAAAAAAATGATAACTCTTCTACCCCAAAACCTCCAAAAGAATCTCCTCACAACGCTTCAAGCTAAAGAGTTTTTTAGAGTTTTTATTGTCCATAAGCAGACAAATTTGACCCTTTTGATTGCGGATTTGTAGCTTTACAAGTTTGTTTTTGGCAATAATGTCATGAATTTTCCAATTTTCACTCTTGATAATGGCTGTTTTATCTAGATATTTAGACTTTAGCTCTTCTAATGTTGGGGTTTTATCCACATCTATCATATTGCCGATACGCTCAGGGTTTTTGAATAGCCACTCCCAAAAGTGATGAATCTCTTGGGGGTCTTTGAGCTGTTTTTGGGTTTTGTTGGGCTTTATTATGCAGAGTCGGCTGTAGCTATTGATATAGAATATTGTCTCTTTTTCCCATGATTCGACACTGTTACAGATAAATTTTTGGTTTTTAGAGAATACTTTAGTCACTTTTTCTCGAAAATCATCAATCTCATCTTTTTCAGGTTCGATTCTTCTCTCTTCTTGAATATCTTCACTTTTTTTACCATTTTTGAGCTTCTCAATCATCTTTCTTGACTCTTTTAGCTCCTCTTTGAGGCGTAAAACCTCTTTGTCTTGGCTAGGAAGTACCAATTTTGCATTGTACTCTCTCCCTTTTTTAGTGAGGCGAATACCTCGTAAGTAGGGTTTTCCGTTCCACTCTGTCACTCGGACTACTTTTGAGACAATCAAACCAAGCTCTTTGAGACGTTTGAGTGAAGCTTCTATTGTCTTTTCGCCCATATTGGGTAAATCATTCATGATTTTAGCTGTTGCAATCACAAAATATCCATTAACTGTATTTGCCCAATAGGGAACATTGACCAAATAAGCCATTAAATCAGTTTGAGAGTGAGAGAGGGAATATTTTTCTTGAAAAAGCAAATCTTTGATAAGAATTAGCGTTCGATTGGGTAAATTTTGAGCTGATGACATAGAAAATCCTTGAAAATATAAATTTTCAAGAGTCCAGTTACCAACATCTCTTGATAACAAGAGAGAAACAGCTACTTTTTAAAGCAGACTTAACCAATAGGCTGTTAAAATTTCAACAGCCTAGGTTAGAAATAGAGTTCGTTGGTTTTTGTCGACTTCGGGGACTCTATTTCGTTTCTTTCTTGTTTTAATTCCACCATTCTATACCAAACTTTCTTAGAAAACAATTAATATTTTTAAATCTTTTATGTTGAATTTTATTGACCATACCCTAGAAAAATAGGGTTAATAATGAATTATTTTCAACACGATTTTTTAAATCTTCTTTGGAGAATAATTCATTATTGTCCCTAGGTTTTTAGGGGGGTGGGTTTTAGTGTAGATACTTTATTAAATTAATTTATAGGATTTCCCTCACTATCAAAAGTTTGATTATAATCTTTATAACGGTAGTTAAATCCACCATCATCCAAAGGTGTGATAATTGCATGTTTTCCCATACAACTTATAAAATTAAATTGATTGTGACTAAAGTAGTTAATTTTATCTCCACTATGGTTAAATAAGCCTATTCTTCGTTCATCTCCACCTGCACACCAATCAAAAATAAAGTTTTCATTCTTCAACATTGTAATATCTGGTTTATACCCACCATGACCTAAACTTATCAATCTTTTTTTAGGAATAGTTACCTCTCCATCTGAATTAAATCCTATATAATGGAAAATATTGTCTCTCATTTGACTATAGGGAACCCAAAAGATAAGATATGAACCATCACTAAATGGTAAAAATTTAATATTGATGATTTTATTGTGATACTCTCTATATTGAATATGCTCTATCCGAAGCATTGGGTTATTATCATGTTTTAGATAGAGACTATAGTGGGGATTATCCATTTTTAATTTAATACAGCTATTTGTGGCTGTTCTATAGGTGCAACTATCATTGTTCTCAAAGGTTACATCTATTTTACCACCATCTATAATATTCCATCCAAACTCGTTTATAAGTTTCTCTCTTGCATCTTGACCCTCTTGTGTATATTGACTATGTCCTCCAGAAAAAGAGATATTGTGTTTTATATTCTCTTGACTACTCCATCCATTTAAAATGGCATCATAGGTGGCTAGTGGAAGAATAGATTCTTCAAACATATTCTCCATTGTCTCTACTTTTGAAATATCCCATAATCCTATATTTTTGTTAAAAACTCTTGCTCTAAAAAACATATTTTTCATATTTGTAACATTTGATGTGTCCCAACCTGTTATATCTTGATTGAAAAAAGTATCTTCGTCAAATAAAAAATTCATATCTCTAATTTTACAGATATTTACAGAGGTTATATCTCTTTTATTTTTAATCATTGTCAATAACAATTCACGGGTCAGAGGCTCTCCATCTGTATAGTTTTCATAACTATAGGTAACCTCATCTGCTTCTAAAATATTGTTGTCATTCAGGTCTAATCCACTCTGAATTAGCTCCCCTTTACAGTTGGAAGGTGTTAATGGTTTTTTAATGGTTAATTTTTTATGTTCATTTTTTTCTACTGTAACCACTGCCTCTTTTTTAAGCTCTTCTACTCCATTACAATATAGGCTTACCTCTATATGATACTGATTATCTGTCCAATTTTGAGCTGGGTAGAAGTAGAATATAGCTTCTGTAGAGAAGATACCATCTTCTAGTTTCTCTTTGACTCTCCATTTAAAACTCTTTGTTCTATTTTCATCTGTACAATTTCCTGTAGCCATTAACTCTGCAACTTCGCCCTGTTTGATAGAGAAGTTTCCACTTATATTAATCTCTGCTAAAATTAAGGAGCTAAATATAAGTTGTAGTAATATTATTTTTTTTAAATACATTACATATCCTATTAGTATAATTGCTATAATTTAAAAAATAGCTAACAATATAGTACATTAATTATTTTTTATTGTTTATTATTTGTACTAATTAATCTTTGTAAATAAACCCTATGTAGTGCTATTCTTATATCAGCTGACTATCCACTTCAAGATATAGCCTTTATTTTAAAGGCAAAAATGTTATTTTTAGATAATTTATGTTAAATTATGTTTATGATATTCAGTAAATTTATCTCAAAAAAACTTCTTTCAGAACAACTGAAACAACCTTCGGGATGGATTGGAAAATATATAATTTCTAAACTTCTTGATACCAGTAGTTATCAACTAAACTCTTTTACTTTAGAGTTACTTGATATTGACAAAAAAGATGAAATCTTGGAGATTGGCTTTGGTACAGGATTACTCATAAAGCGAATGGCAAAGAAGATGGAAGATGGAACAATAGAGGGTGTTGATTTCTCAAAAACTATGTATAACAGAGCTTTTGAAGTCAATAAAGAACAGATTCAAAAGAAACGTGTAACCCTTCATCATCTAGAGTGTAAAAAGCTCCCCTTTGAAAATAATAACTTTACAAAAGTTTGCTCTATTAATACCCTCTACTTTTGGGAAAATCCAGAGGAGTATTTTCAAGAGATTTTACGAGTTATAAAAGAGAATGGTCATTTTGTTTTAGGATTTAGAGACAAAAAACAGATGGAACTTCTTGATGCGGACAAAGAGATTTTTCAAACTTATGAAAAAGAGGAAATCATAGAGATGTTAAGTAGAAGTGGATTTAAAAATATCAAATTAAATAAAAGAGATGATACGCCTCTTACCTCTTACTGTATTGTCGCTATAAAATAAAAAAGGTTCAATAGCCATGTTTCAAATAATCAATAAAATTTATCAAGTTTTCTTCTTTTCTCCTAACCGATATGCCAAGAAACAGAAAAATATTCATACACATAAAAGCAGTACTTTTTTAGATGGAGCCCAATTTAGGCTCAATCCTACCAATAAAATAACGATAGGAAAAAACTCTTTAGTAGGTGCTTTTTTTAACTTCGAGAGTACCAAAGGGGAAGTTATAATTGGAGAAAACACCTTTATTCATGATGGAAGCAAACTTATGGCACGAACCAAAATAGAGATTGGAAACCATGTCATGATATCATGGGATTGTACCATTATGGATCACTCTTCACACTCTTTAAATTACCAAGAACGGGTAAATGACTTTGATAAACTTCTGCTTTCAACCCAACAAAAACGACACCTACTCAAAGATAAATCTTGGGAGTATGTTAATACAACTCCAGTTAAAATAGAAGACCATGTTTGGATTGGATTTGGTGCAGTCATTATGAGAGGGGTTACCATTCATGAAGGAGCAATTATAGGCTCACAAAGTGTTGTAAGAGAAGATGTCCCAGCATGGAGTGTGGTTATAGGAAATCCTGCCAGAGTGGTTAAAAAACTTAAGCCAAAAATACCTAATTAAAAGAATTTACTTTGACAAATTTATAGGAGAGAAGAACTAACACATAAAAAATAAAAGCAGAAAATTAAAATATGTTCTAAAAATTTGATATAATTCGTACTAATTATACGACCCCACAAGTCCAACTCAATTACTATTTCTTATTTATCAAGGTATTTACTATTATGTCATTTTCAATATTGGGGCTTTCAGAGCCTATTTTAAAAGCTATTACAGAGACGGGTTATACTACACCCACGCCGATTCAGGCAAAAGCTATTCCGTTGGTTCTAAAAGGAGACGATGTCTTAGCAGCAGCCCAAACAGGTACAGGTAAAACAGCTGGTTTTACCTTGCCTCTTTTAGAAAGAATGGTACAAAACCATCAACCATCTAAAACACATCGAGGACAGCCAAAACGTCATATTCGTGCATTAATATTGACACCTACACGTGAACTGGCAGCTCAAATTGGCGAAAACGTAGAGATGTATTCAAAGTATCTACCTTATAAATCAACAGTTGTTTTTGGAGGCGTAAATATTAATCGCCAAATTAATGTGCTAAAAAATGGCATAGATATTCTCATCGCAACCCCTGGGCGACTACTAGACCTTGCTAGTCAAAAAGTTGTTGACCTCTCAAAGGTTGAAACGTTAGTATTGGATGAAGCTGACCGTATGTTAGACATGGGTTTTATTCATGATATTAAAAAGGTAGTGCGTCTTGTTCCAAAACAGCGACAGACCCTACTT
>Ga0256827_10000213_pt1 | contig 34149 bp, 32 predicted proteins | sample CV84metaG_FD_185977 | JGI IMG/M metagenome (GOLD analysis project Ga0256827, IMG submission 185977) | Hydrothermal vent microbial communities from East Pacific Rise, Pacific Ocean - CV84 | ecosystem: Environmental > Aquatic > Marine > Hydrothermal vents | place: Pacific Ocean: East Pacific Rise...
TGGAGTATATATTTTGATATATCTTGGGTTATAGTTTTTATGGTCTCTTTTGTTGTTATATCTTTTTTCATAGGGTATTGTAGCGTATTTATTTTGTAGGTGTTATTTTTATGTCATTTTGTTTAAAGAGTAAGATAACAACTATGAGGGATTAGCCCTCTATATCTACGCAAGGTATCTCAAGTATGGTAGAGTTTTGAAATAGGTAGCATACTTGGTGGTTTTGCATAGCTAATTGTTTTATCTCTTCATTGCTCTGTTCTTGTTTATGATCAGCATCTATTTTAAGCATTACTATAGGGTATTTTTTTTCATTTATGATAATGCTATCTCCTATTTTGATAGTGAGTGAAATATCAATTTTATTAGCAATCATATAACTTTCAAAAATTTTTCTAAGTAGTATGGAAAACTTATTTTGATCTATCTTAAATTTTGGTAGGCTGTAGTCTGTAAAAAGGCTTAACTCTTCGTTGTATTTCATCTTAAATAGTACTATATTAGCTTCAAGTAATATGTTAATATCGGTTAGGCTATATCCTTCAAACATAGCAGCACTTGGTATGATTTCTCTAGGTCTTCTATAGAGAGTTAAGACTATCTCATCATCATTTTCATATAGTACAGTTATAGCATAAAAACTATCTACTCCATATAGTAAATCTAAACAGCTAGTTTTTATACCAAAACTTTTAGGAGCGTAATTTACTGCTAAATTAAATAGCTCTATACTAATGTGTATACCAGCTAGAAGTTCAGCACTAGTGTTATTGTATAAAACCTTACCATCACTACTAAAGACTAATATTGGGTTTATAGAGTTATCTATAATAGATTTAAAATTAGTTGATATTGTTGTCATTTATCTTCTTTCTTAGAGTATTTCTATTTAAGCCTAATACTTCTGCTAGTTGTAGTTGTGATTTATATCTATCTAATCCAGCTTTAATGAGAGGTTTTTCAAAAGTTGGAAGTAACTCTTTGTAACTATTTTTACCACCTAGTTTACTATAGAGATAGTCGTAAAGTATATTTTCTATATCTTCACTAGAGAGAGTCTTTTTAATAAGATCTTTGTAGATATACCTCTTCATAGACATAAAGTTTTGACTAAGGTCTATTTCATTTATGTCTATAGTTATATCTTCTTCTATGAGTAACTCTTTTTTTAACTCTTCAATAAATAAATTTGTAAAATATTTAACATCTTCCAATCTATCTGCTAAAGGAGGAACAGTATATATAAATGCAAAGTACTCCTCTATACTTTTTGGTACAACTGAGTAGTTTGCTATAGCTATGATGCGTCTATTTTCCATTTTAAGTTGTGAAATATTTTTTATAGCTTCAAAATTGTAGATGATTAACTCACTATTTTCTTCTAATAAGGTTATAAGTTCATCATAGTTATTGGCATCTATTAAAGGAGTTTTTGGAAATAGAGATTTGACAAGAGTTATTTTACCTGTATGTGGTTCTCCTATTATAAGTGATGAGACCATAAGAGATTTGCATAGGGTTAATCCATTTATTATGCTCTCTATAGATTTAGAGTGAGATATAAAATTTTTATTTTTCATAATTTTATTATAGTCAAGAGAGTATAAGAAGTTACTGACTGATTAAAAATTAATCAATAAAAAGAAGATATTTGAAGAGGAGTTAAGTTCTCCTCTTCATAAATTTAATTAAGCAAAAAATCCACCATCTTCTAAAATAGCAATATTTTCTTTAATAGATTCAACAGATTTAGCAAATTTTGCTTTTGTCTCATCATCTAAATTAAGCTCAATAACTTTTTCAATACCATTAGCACCAATAACACATGGAACACCAACAGTTACATTGCTATAACCATACTCACCATCTAACATAGCACAAGATGGTATGACTTTCTCTTCATCACTTAAAATTGCCTCAACCATAATAGAAATGGCACGACCTGGAGCAAAGAAAGCAGATGTTTTTAAGTACTTAACTATCTCTGCACCACCATCTTTTGTTTTAGCAATAATTTCATCCATATCTTCTTTAGATACTATTTGATTTAAAGGAATTCCTCCAACAGTAGCAATATCTGGATATGGTATCATATTTTCACCGTGATCACCTATGACCATAGGTTTAATTTGAGATGCACCAAAACCTGTTTTGTTTCTTATTTGGTATGCCATTCTCGAAGCATCTAATGCCCCACCCATACCTATGATTCTACTTTTATCCCAACCTGTTACCTTATGTACAACATAAGTCATAACATCTAAAGGGTTAGATACACATAGTATGATAGCATTTGGTGAATACTCTTTAACATAACCCGTTACCTCTTTAACAATACTAGCATTTATATTGAGTAGATCAGCTCTTGTCATATCTTTTTTTCTTGGTACACCAGCTGTAATAACAACTACATCACAATCTTTAATATCTTCAGGTTTTATGGCTGCTTCTACTACAGTACCTCTAGGTGAGTAGTTAGAAGCTTGTGCAATATCTATGGCTTTACCTATGGCTACTTCAGGCATAAGATCATAGAGTAAAATCCTATGACATGTTCCTGTAAATGCTAAACTATATGCTGCGGCTGCACCTACTGCTCCTGCTCCTATGATTGCTACTTTTTTACCTGTCATATATATATCTCCTCTTTATTATTTAAAAAGTTATTTTACTTAACTTCTAATCCAAAAGTAAAGCCATTTTTAACTTTATCTATAAGTTCTGGCATAATATCTTCATACTCTCCAACAATACCAAAGTCTGCATTAGAGAATATGCTCTCTTTAGCATTATGGTTAATAGCAATAATAGTAGATGCTTCTTTCATTCCTGCTGTATGTTGAACGGCACCAGAGATACCTATGGCAATGTAGACTTTAGGTCTTACTGTTTTACCAGTTTGTCCTATTTGTCTTGCATACTCAGCAACACCTTCATCTACCATTACACGGCTTACAGCCCACTCAGCATTAAGACCTTGATCTTTAAGAGCTTGTGCTAAATCTTTAACCATCTGCATACCATCACCAGCAGTACCTCTACCACCTGCAACTATAATATCTGCTTCAAATAGACCTTGCATTCCACCTTCACCAATAACAGTCTCAATAATCTCAGTTGCAAATTCAGACTCATTTAGTTTAGGAGTAAATGGAGTTATCTTTCCTTCTTTACTATCATCTCTATCTGGAACGGCAAATGTACCAGCTCTAGCAGTTGAGATTTGAGGACATACAAAACCAATAATAGTTGCGAGTTTAGACTCACCATAAGTAGGTCTTCTCGACTCTAATATAGGTGCATAAGCTATTCTCTCTTTTGTCTCTTTATCTCTATGTAAGTGTTCACCTATGAGAAGTTCTGTACAGTCAGCTGTTACACCAGAACCTCTTTTTACACCAATTCTAGGAGCCAATTCTCTACCTGCTGTTGTAGCTGCAAAGAGTGCAATTTCAGGATTTCTCTCTTCAATTACTTGTGCAAATATTTCAGAGAATGGTAAAATTCTATACTCTTCAAGTCTATTATCTTCTACTACAATAACTTCATCTGAACCATGAGCTATTAACTCTTTTGCTAACTCACCTACATCTTTACCTATGAGTAGTGTTGTAACTGTTGTTCCCTCATCTAGTGACTCTGCTAACTCTCTTGCAGGTGTTAAGAGTTCTAGTGATGGTCTTGAAATTTTACCTTTAACAACTTCTGCCCAAGTAAGTATGCCAGATGCACCTTTTCTAAAGTCTATCTCTTTATCTCTTGGCTTTTTCTTTGTCTCTTTTTTCTTCTTCTCTTTAACCTCAAGAGTATTTTTACCCTCTTTCATTTGAGTAAGAAGTGATTCAACTAATTCACTCTCATTATGTCCAGTAGCCATTTTAGCAGGAGCTCTTTCACTCTTAATAGTCGCCACCTTCGATACAATAGTAGGAGAACCATTTTCACCTGGAACACCAATACCAATAAGCTCTGTTCCTAAGTTTACATCATCAATGTTTAACATAGTAATTTCTGTATTTCTTGCCTTTATAGCACCAGAAAGAGCAGCTCTTCTAGGGTCAATACCTGTTGGAGTAAAACTCATAGCACAAGGGATTGGTAGACTCATCATCTGATAACCACCCTCAATAATTCTTTTTGCATGAATTCTACCATCTACAAAATCAGCTGTTTCTATAAATGTACCTTGTGGTATACCCATAAATTCTGCAACTTGAGAAGGTACATGTGCTGTATCTCCATCACTTGTTTGACGACCTGCAACTATGATGTAGTCACTATCTTTACCATCTTCTTCTTTACCAAAACCTAAATGTTTTAACATATGAGAGATAGCTAAACCAGTAGCATAAGTATCTGATCCACCCAATCTTCTATCGCTTAGTAGATAAGCTTCATCATAACCTAAAGAGAGAGCAGTTTTTAGTGACTCCGTAAAAGATGGAGGTCCCATTGAGCAAACTATAAGTTTTGCTTCTGGGTATTCACTCTTTATTTGAAGACCAGCTTCTAGTGCATATTGGCAATCAATATTTATAATTGATTTTGCTTTTGTTCTATCCATTAATCCATCTTCACCCATTCTCATTTCAGATGGAAGTGGTACCTGTTTCATTAAACTAATTATTGTCATATCTATTATCCTCCTTCTGAATTACATATTGCTATATTCTGGGCCATCGCCACCGTAAGGTGTAGTCCATGTTATGCCACCATTAGGTGATTTAATGTCACAAGTTTTACAGTGAACACAGTTTTCAGCGTGAAGTCTAAGAGATTTATTACCCTCTTTGTCTATGTGAAGTTCATATACTTCAGCAGGACAGAAAGCCTCTTCACTAAGTCCATACTGTTCTATGTTAGAACTTTGGAATTCATCTCTATTATTTATGACAAGGTGAATAGGTTGATGTTCATCATGCATAGCTTTTGAATGGTAAACACCTGTCACTTTATCAAAAGTTAATTTTTTGTCAAACTCTAATTTATCTGCGAACTTAGTTGCAAATGGTAAACCTTTATACTCTGATGGTTTAAGTGTTTCTGAAAAATCGTTAGAAACTTTAGGAACCAATAGACAAGCACCACCTGTTAGCATCTGTACACCCATTTTAAATCCACCAACAATCATACCTTGTTGCATAACTGCTCTCATATTTCTAATAGGATATAAGTCTTTATATATGAAGCTATCGTTTATTCTCTCTTCATACTCTGCTAGAGCTTTTTTGCTAGTGTCATCTTTTCTCAATGCTCCAGCAGCTGTTTTAGCTGCACAGATACCAGAACGAACAGCTAAGTGAATACCTTTTAATCTTGAAGTACTTAGTAGACCAGCACTATCACCAACAATCATTAAATTGTCTTCATATAGTTTTGGAATAGAGTTCCAACCACCCTCAGGTAGAGTTTTTGCTCCAAATTCAACAAGAGTACCACCCTCTAAAAACTTAGAGACATAAGGGTGAGTTTTCCATATTTGCATAGCTGCATGAATATCATAAGTAGGATCTTTATAGTCAAGACCTACAACTAAACCTAGAGCAACTCTGTTATCACTAAGTCCATATATAAATCCACCACCAAACTCTGAACCATCTTCTAGTGGATAACCAAATGTATGATATACAGCTCCCTCTTCGATTGTTCCTTCTGGTACAGACCATAACTCTTTAACACCTAAAGAGTATATTTGTGGATTTTTTCCTAAGTCTAAATTGAATTTTTCAATTACTTTTTTAGCTAAACTACCTCTTGTTCCTTCAGCTAATATAGTAATATTAGCTTCTACAATAGTACCTTCTTGAAAGTTTTTTAATTTTTTTCCATTATGATCAACACCTGTATCTTTTGTCTTGACCCCAATAATTTTACCATCTTGATTATATATCATCTCATCTACAGCAAAACTAGTATATACCTCTACACCTTTAGACTCTGCTACAGTTGCTAGATATTTACACACTTGACCTAATGAAGCTATATAGTTGCCTTCATTATTCATATATGGAGGATGAAATGGTAACTCTATTTGACCCTCGTCACCTAGTTTTACTGTAACATCTGTAGAAACTTTAGAGTCAAATGGAATAGCATCAAACTCCTCTTTTGTTAATAAATCTTCAAATACTTTTGGTCTTATAACAGCACCTGAGAGAATGTGTGAACCTACTTCACTACCTTTCTCGATAACCATTACTCTTCTATCTTCACCATTTTGTTTAAACTGATTTGCAAGCTCAATAGCAGTTGCTAAACCAGCTGGTCCAGCACCCACAATGAGTATATCAGTTTTTATTGTGTCTTTAGTACCCATATTTACCTTTCATTTAACATAAATTCAACGCTATTCTTCCTTAACAGCATTCTAAAGAAAATAGTAACAGAAATAATAACTTAAATCAAATATTTTTATAATAATCATAAGTTATTTTGTATTTTGCTTATTTATGGAACATAAAAAGGCTATTCTCAGCTTATGATTGCTAAAGTATTGTAGTTAAAGTATATAATAATTATGAGTATTCTAAAAGGATTAACTAGTGTTAAAAGAGCAATTTTTAAAGGCAATGGTAAGTGAAGATGTAGGAAGGGGTGACCTGTTCTCTCGTATAAGTATAGGTAAGTCTATAAGAGCATTTATACTAGCAAAGAGTGATGGTGTTTTTGCAGGTAGAGAATACATAGATAGATTTGCTAAGATGTATGAACTTACGCTAGAGTGGCATTGTGAAGATGGTAGTAGTTTTGTAAAGGGTGATAAACTTCTTTTTGTTAGTGGTGATTCTAAAACTATTTTGTCATTAGAGCGTTCTATCTTAGATATTGTGCTACATGCAAGTTCCATAGCAACACTTACAGCCTCTTATGTAGATGCTATTAAAGATACAGATGTAAAGCTACTAGATACAAGAAAAACAAGACCACTATTAAGAGAGTTTGAGAAGTATGCTGTTAGATGTGGAGGAGGTATAAATCACCGTATGGGCTTAGATGATTGTCTTATGCTTAAAGATACGCATCTTCAAACCATAGATAATTTAAATGAGTTTATGAAAGAGGTTCGACAAAAAATCCCTTTTACCTCTAAAGTTGAAATAGAGTGTGAAAGTATGGCTATGGTAAAAAAAGCCATGAGTGCAGGAGCAGACATAGTTATGTGTGATAATATGAGCTTAACTCAAACTAAAGAGGTAGTAGAGTTTAGAGATGATAACTACCCTCACATACTACTAGAAGCTAGTGGTAATGTAACACTAGAGACCATAGAAGCCATAGCTAAAACAGGTGTAGATGCTATTAGTTCAGGTTCTATTATTCATCAATCAAAGTGGATTGATTTGTCTATGAAAGTTGAAGATTTAAATGCTTAAAAAGACTCTTTATATAGAAGAGCTAAAAGAAAAAATAGATAGTGCTAAAAATATAAGTATACTAACTCACCTAAACCCAGATGCCGATACTATAGGTACAGGCTTGGGTATATATAATCTTTTAATAAAAGATAAAACAAAACGAGTAGAGATAGTAAATGGTTCTAAAAACATACCAAGATATTTAGACTTTTTAAGTGGTTTTTCTAAAATTAAAAATAAGATAGATTTTGAAGATAGCATCATAATTGCATGTGATTGTGGAAGCATAGACCGATTAGGATTTAATTTAGAGGGAAGAGATATTATAAATATAGATCATCATAATAGTAATAGTTATTATGGTAATTTAAATATAATAATGGGAGATTATGCTTCAGCTTCACAAGTAGCTTATGAAGTATTTGGAAGTTTTCTTACTATTACTAATTTAGTAGCAACTTGTTTCTATACGGCATTACTATCAGACACTAGGTACTTTACAACAAACTCTGTAAATAAAGAGGTGTTTAGAGTTGCAAATGAGTTAGTAGCCTTAGGTGCTAAACCAAACGAAGTGGCTTTTAATTTTACTCAAAGACGACCACTAAGCTCTATTCGCATTTTACAAAGAGCATTAGCAAATATAGAGTTGCATTGTGAAGCAAGAGTGGTTAGCTCTTTTGTTACACAAAAAGATATAGAAGAGAGTGGAGCTAAAATGCCAGATATGGAAGGTATTGTTGATTATGGACGATCATTAGTTACTGTTGAAGTCTCCATTTTTGTTATAGAGTTAAATGATGGATTGCGAGTATCTTTAAGAAGTAAAAATATAGATGTTTCATCTTTAGCAAAAAAGTTTGGTGGAGGTGGACACAAGGTTGCAGCAGGGTTTACAACAAATGTAAGTAATTTAGAAGAAATAATAGATATAATAGTAAAAAATATAAAAGGCTTATTAATTGAGAAGAAATAGACGAAAAAGAGGTTCAGTTTTAGGTAAATTTATGAGTATTTCATTACTAGTAGCTGTTGGTGCTACAGCTTGGTATGTATATACTTCTCCAGATTTTGATAGAAACAGCCCTAAAATAGAAACTAAAGATGAAATATATTGGAATAGAGTAGATCCACTAGAGATAAAAGTTTCAGATAATCTAGCATTAAAAAGTTACTCTATATATTTAAATGATGGATCTAGTGATACACTCATAGGTGAAGGTAATTTTCCTCTCAATACACAGAGTGAAGTATTAAAAATAAAATACCCAAAGAGTGAAAAGTTTAAAAAAATAACAGATAATCTTAAGTTAAAAGTAAGCATTTCAGACAATAGCATGTGGAACTTCTTTAAAGGTAATACTGACCAAAAAGAGATAAACATAAAGGTAGACTACAAAAGACCAAATGTAAATATTTTAGCAAATTCAAGAATGATAAATCAAGGTGGTTCAGCACTAGTTATTTTTCAAGCAAATGATGATAATTTAGATGAACTTTACATAGAAGCAAATGGCAATAAGTTTAAAGCTCAACCATATAAAAAAAATGGTTATTACGCTGCTCTTATAGCTTGGCCATTTTCAGATGATACATTTTTGGCAAAAATATATGCAACAGATAAAGCAAACAATAAAAGAGTCACTAAAATACCTTTTTACCATAAAAATCCATCATATAAAACATCTCAAATAAAAGCATCAGATAAATTTATTGATGGTAAAATTACAGATTTGGCTTCAAGTAGCCCAGAGTTTGCATCAATTTCAGATAAGCTAGAAAAACTTAAAGCCATAAATGAGACTATGAGATTAGAAAATGAAAAAACTATTCATAAATATAGTTCAAATATTTCAAAAGATATACTTAAGTCTTGGAAAATAAAAAGATTTTATCCTCTTAGAAATGGACAAAAAGTTGCTAGTTTTGGAGATCATAGATACTACTACTACAAAACAAAAGATAATGTAGTATCAGAATCATACCATGTAGGATATGACTTAGCAAGTACCTCTATGGCAGATATTAAAGCTTCAAATGCTGGTAGAGTAGTATACGCTGAAGATAATGGAATATATGGAAATATGCCTATGATAGACCATGGTTTAGGACTATACACTCTTTATGGTCACTGCTCCCAACTTCTTGTAAATGTTGATGATGAGGTGAAAGCAGGACAGGTAATAGCTAAGACAGGTAAGTCTGGTTTAGCACTTGGAGATCATTTACATTTTGGTATATTGGTTCAAGGTATTGAAGTTAGACCAATAGAATGGTTCGATAAAAATTGGATTAAAAAATTTATTGATAATGTATTTAAACAAGCTGATAAAATTATAGGTGAAAATTAAGCTTTATTTGATTTGAGTCAAGATTTTAATAATTTTATTGTACAATACAAATAATTGAATAGATGAGAGGAGTGCTACGGTGAGACAAAGAACCATTAAAAAACCTGTTGAAGTTATTGGTATAGGCTTACATAAAGGTGAACCTATTAAGCTTAGACTTGAACCACTATCAGCAGATGCAGGAATTGTCTTTTATCGTAGTGACTTAGCTATGAGTATTCCTCTCTCTCCATCTGTTGTTATGGATACACGCATGGCAACAGTTATTGGAGATGAGAGAGGAGTTATTTCAACTATTGAGCATTTTCTTTCGGCTATTTATGCTTATGGCATAGACAATATCCGTGTTATTGTAGATGGTAATGAGATGCCTGTAATGGATGGTTCTTCTATATCTTTTTGTCTGCTCATAGAAGAAGCAGGCATAGAAGAGTTAGATAAAGCAAAACAAATAATATCTATAAAAGAGCCTATAGAAGTAAGAGAAGGCAATAAATTTGTTAGGCTTATTCCTAGTTCAGTTGCTAAATTTGACTTTAGTATTAATTTTGAGCATCCTGTAATTGGTGAACAGAGTGCAAGTTTTGAATTTTCTACTCATAATTTTGTTGAAGAGATAGCAAGGGCTAGAACATTTGGTTTTGCTAAAGATATTCAGTATCTACAGAGCCAAAATTTAGCTTTAGGTGCAAACTTACAAAATGCAATAGGCTTAGATGAACATAAAGTATTAAACCCTGAAGGTTTGCGTTTTGATAATGAGTTTGTAAGACATAAAATTCTTGATGCTATGGGTGATATGATGGTAAGTGGCTATAATATATTAGCAAAGTATGAATCTTTTGCAGGAAGTCATGACTTAAACTATAAATTAACATCAAAACTATTATCAGATAGCAAAAATTATGAATTGTTAACTGTTGAAGAGTTACAGAGTAGAGAGTTTGAAAAAGCATTTGCCTAAATATAAACTACTTATAGTCCCTATTGCTAAGCCACTTCTAATAGGTATATATAAAAATAATACTCTAATAGAAACACTAACAAGTGCAGAAAAAACATCTGATATACTTTTGATACTTATAAATCAATGTTTGGAGAAATATAATATATCTCAAATTATATATACTCGTGGACCTGGCTCATATATGGCAATAAAACTCACATATATAATACTAAAAACTATTGAAATAGTAAAAGACATAGAGTGTAAGGCATGTAGTGCTTTTGAGTTAAATGACTCTAAACCTATTAAAGCTATAGGTAATCTATACTTTATCAAGGAAAAAGAGACTATAATAACAAAAAAATTTGAACAGTCAATAGCTGTAGAGTTTACATTGCCTCAAAGTATTCATGATCTTATTTTAGATGAAGAGTCAACCCCTGAGTATATGTTAGCAGCTGTTTAACGGAAGAAGTATATTATTATGTTTGTATCGGTACCTGCCACATCAGCAAACCTAGGACCTGGGTTTGACACTTTAGGTTTAGCTGTAGATTTAAGAAATGAAATTATTATCACACCATCAAAGTTTTTAAGTACATCTACGCATGGTGAAGGTGCTGATAACCATAAAATTAAAAAGAATTCTCTATTTTTAAGTATATTTAATGAAAACTATAAAAAGTTATCGGGAAGAGATGATAATTTTAGATTTGAATTTTATAATAAAATACCAATCTCAAGAGGTTTAGGTAGTTCATCTGCTGTTATTGTTGCTGCATTATCTGGGGCATATATGGCAGCAGGAGTGAGATATAATAAACGAGAAATATTAAATAAAGCACTAAAATATGAGAATCATCCAGATAATATAACACCAGCTGTAATGGGTGGATTTAATGTTGCATGTGTTGAGGGTGATAGAGTATATAGTAAAAAAAGAAGAATGCCAGATCATCTTAAAGCAGTTGTAGTTGTTCCTAATCGTACCATCTCAACAGCTAAATCTCGTACAATTTTACCTAAAATGTATAAAAAAGATGAGACTGTATATTCACTCTCAAGAGCTGCATATATGACAGGGCTTTTTATGACTGAGTCTTGGGATCTATTAAGGATTGCATCTAAAGATAAGCTTCATCAAGCAAGAAGAATGAAAATGATGCCAGAGCTATTTGATGTACAAAAAGTTGCACTAAAACATGGTGCTCTTATGAGTACGCTATCTGGCTCAGGTTCTACATTTTTTAATTTAGTATATGATAAAGATGCTAAAAAAATTGCTGAATCATTAGAGAAGAGATTTCCACATTTTAGGGTATTTACATTAGCTTTAGATAACAATGGAGTAATTACCAAGAACTAAAGAGCTTGTCTTAACTTCTTTTTTGGTATAATACGCGATGAAAAAATCACAACCTATACGAATGTGTATATCTTGCCGAACTAGACACCCTCAAAATTCTTTAATACGATTAAGGGAAGAAGATAAGTTAGTAGTAGCATATAGTGGTGTAGGTAGAAGTTTCTACTTATGTAGTAGTTGTGTAAAAAATGAAAAAAAAGTCAAAGGTTTAGTAAAGCGTTTCCGACAAGATGAAGAACGATTTGTTAAACTTTTGAGTGAGTTGACTTAGTCAACCTATGCGAAAAGTCGCACTTAAATTAAGGAGTTAATCAAGTATGGATAAAGTTAAAATCCAAGATATAGCAGCTGAAGCTAGTTTAGATAATAATGTATTGTTAGAAAAAGCTAAAGAGTTAGGGTTTAGTGTAAAAGCAGCCAATAGTAGTATTAGTGAAGAAAATGCTGGAATTCTTGTAGACTATGTAATTTATGGAAAATTGCCAAAAGGTTTTTCAAAACCAGGTGAAAAGAAAAAACTTAAAGTTGTTAAGAAAAAAGTAGAAGTTGTAGCTGATGAGAAAGCTCCTGATATTGAAGAGAAAGTTCTTGATGAAAAAACTACAGATGAAGTTATTAAAAATGATACTCCTATAGAAGAACCAAAAGAGGATACTGAAGTAAAGAGTAAAGATATAAAAGAACCAGTAGCTAAAAAGCGTAAAGGTATTTCAGTTACACAAAAGTCTGATGCTAAGCCAATAGGCATAAGAAAAGTTAAAAAAGTTGAAGAGAAAGTTGAAGAAGTTGTTACTGAACCTGTAGAAGAGGTAACAAAAACAATAGAAGCTGAGCCTATAGTTGAAAGTACGACTAATGAAAGTTTAGAAAAAGAGGTAGATGTAGTAGAGACAGCAACTGAAACTTTAGAGAAGACTACAACAGAAGAGGTAGTTGTTGCTAAGCCTGTTGTTAAAAAGCGTAAAGGTATCTCTGTAGTACAAAAAACTGATGATAGCTCTATAGAAGTTAAAAAAGCTGAAGATAGTGATGCTAAACCAAGAAGAAGAACACTTTCAAGAAGTGGTATTAAAATTGTTAAAAAAGCAAAGCCAGCACCAGTTAGAGCTTCTACTAAAATATCTTTAGGTAATAAAAACTATGAACCATATATTCCTAAGAAAAAACCTAAAAAAGGTCCTGCTGAAGCTAGAGATACTGGTAAGAAAATAGATATTTTCAATCACGACAGTATGTCAAGTGATATAGATAGTGGATTTGGGGATGAAGAGGTAGTACTTCTTGATTTCTCTGATAAAAACATATATGAAGATATGATGCGTCAAGAGCAGAAGAGAAAAGAGGAGATGAAGAAGAGAGAAGCTGCAAACGGTGGACCTACTAAAGGTAGACAAGCATTCCGTCCTCAACAAAGAAGATCTCTTAAAAGAGGTGGTAAACGCAAGAAGTACATTAAAGAAGAGACAGTAGAGAATGTAACAGCTGTAGAGATTCCTGAAAATGTAAGAGTTTATGAGTTTGCTGAAAAAGTCAATAAAAAGGTTGGTGAAGTTGTAGGAGTACTTTTTGCTCTAGGCATGATGGTAACTAAAAATGACTTCCTATCAAAAGATGAAATTGAGATATTAGCAGAAGAGTTTGAAGTAGCAGTTACTACTGTTAATCCTCTTGACGAGTTAGACTATGCTGATGCTTATGATGAAGTTGAAGAGCAAGATGAAAATCTAGTAGAGAGACCTCCTGTTATTACAATAATGGGGCATGTTGACCATGGTAAAACATCACTTCTTGATAAAATTCGTGAAGCAAAAGTTGCCGATAAAGAGGCAGGTGGAATTACACAACATGTTGGTGCATACCAAGTAGAGAAGAATGGTAAGAAGATTACTTTTGTAGATACTCCTGGACACGAAGCCTTTACAGCAATGCGTTCAAGAGGAGCTCAGGCAACTGATATTGTTATTATTGTTGTTGCTGCAGATGATGGAGTTATGCCTCAAACTAAAGAGGCTATATCACATGCAAAAGCAGCTAATGTACCTCTTATTGTTGCTATTAACAAAATGGATAAAGAAGCGGCTAACCCAGATAATGTTAAGTCTCAACTAGCTGAAATAGATGTTATGGCAGCTGATTGGGGTGGAGAGTATGAGTTTGTACCTGTATCTGCACACTCTGGGTTAGGTATTGATGATTTACTAGAGACTATCTTACTTCAAGCTGAAGTTATGGAGTTAAAAGCAAATCCAAATAGAAAAGCTAAAGCATCTGTAGTTGAAGCATCTATTGAGAAAGGCTTTGGTCCTGTTGCTAATGTAATTATTGGTAATGGTACTCTAAAAGTTGGTGATAATGTAATAGCAGGTACTACTTATGGTCGTATTAAAGCTATTAAGTTAGATGATGGCTCTTCTGTAAAAGAGATTGGACCTAGTACTCCAGCTGCTATTGTTGGATTAAATAGTGTTCCATCAGCTGGTGATGAACTTGTTGCTATGGGTAGTGACAAAGAGGTTCGTGAGTTAGCAGAGAAAAGAGCAGAGTTTGAGAGAGCTAAAGAGTTATCAAAAAGTACAAAAGCTACACTTGATGATCTACATGCACTTATTGCAGAGGGACAACTTAAAGCTCTTCCTATCATCATTAAAGCAGATGTTCAAGGTTCTCTTGAAGCTATTAAAGGTTCATTAGAAAAACTTAGAAATGAAGAGGTTAAAGTTAACATCATTCACGAAGGTGTTGGTGGAGTTACAGAGAGTGATTTAACTCTAGCAGATGCTTCTGAACATGCTGTTGTTCTTGGCTTTAATGTTAGACCAACTGGTGCTGTTAAGAAGAAGTCAAAAGAGTTAGGTATAGAGATAAAATCTTACTCTATTATCTATGATCTATTAGATGATGTTAAAGCACTTCTTGGTGGTATGATGTCTCCTGTAATATCTGAAGAGGTTACAGGTCAAGCTGATGTTCGTGAAACATTTGTTGTTGGTAAAGTTGGAACTATTGCAGGTTGTAAAGTATCTGATGGTTCTATTACTAGAAACTCAAAAGCTAGACTTATTCGTGATGGTGTTGTAGTTTATGAGAGTAAAATTGCATCTCTTAAGCGTTTCAATGAGGATGCTAGAGAAGTTAAAAATGGTTATGAGTGTGGTATTATGCTTGAGAACTTTAATGATATTAAAGATGGCGATGTAATTGAAACATTTAAAGATGTTGAAGAACAAGTGGTAATGGACTAAATGACACAAGAAGAGATAAAGCGACATAGAGTAGAGTCGGTACTAAGAGAGATCCTCCCTGAGGCTCTTGCTACTCTTGATGATGCTCGTATCAATAGCCTAACAGTTACAGATGTTGTCTGTTCTAAAGGTCGCTCTGATGCCAAAGTTTACCTAGATAAATCTTTTTTAAATCAAAAAGAGCAGGGTGAAGCATTAAAACAACTTAGAGTTGTATCTGGATATATACAAAATCATTGTAAACAGAGTGAAGGTTGGTTTAAAGCTCCACGATTTACTTTTGAGTTTGATGAACTCTTAGAGCATCAGAGTCGTATGGAAGAGTTATTTAATCAAATTAGTAGTAAAAAAAAGGGAGATGAGTAGTATGAATTTAGATACACAAATATCAAAAATTATAGAATCAAACGGTGCTGCTCTATATGACACAGAAGTTGTTACAGAGTTTGAGGAGACTATTTATAGAGTACTCATTACAAAAGTTGGTGGTGTAGATTTAGACTTATGTGCAAATATCTCTTATGAACTATCTCCTTTTTTAGATGTAAATCCTCCTATGAGTGGAAGATATAGACTAGAAGTAAGCTCACCTGGAATAGAGAGAAAACTACTAAAACCTATTCATTTTAAAAATGCAGTTGGTGAAAAAGTAAAACTTAAAATTGTTGGTGGAGATAAACTTAAAGGTACTCTTAAATCTGCTGATGACAATGGCATAGTAGTTGAGAGTAAAGATGGTCAAAAGAGTTTCTCTTATGGAGACTTAAATACTTCTAAGACTTACTTTGAGTGGAATTAAAACTTTAATTTAACCATATTTTAAAGCTAAGGCTACTTATGACTCCTGAATTTTATATGCAATTAGCCTTAACAAAAGCTTGGGAGTATCAAGGATTAACTTACCCAAACCCTGCTGTTGGTGCTGTTGTTACTCATGATGGTAAAGTTGTATCCATTGAGGCACATCAAAAAGCAGGTACATCTCACGCAGAAGTTTTAGCTCTAATTAGTGCTTATGAGAATATAGCAAATAGTAAAATAGATTTTGACCCATTAGATGCTGAACTATCACACAAATTTCTTTTAAATTTACCAAACGATTTTTTTTGTGAGTGCAATATATATGTTACACTTGAACCTTGTTCTCATAGTGGAAAGACTCCATCATGTGCAAATTTATTACAAAAATTAAATTTGAAAAAGGTCTATATAGGTATAAAAGACCCTATAGATGCTCATAGTAATGGAGCTAAATCTCTTAACAGTGTTCAAATTGGAATTTTAAAAAAAGAGTGCGAAGAGTTACTTGAGCCATTTATAGTTTGGCAAAAAAGAGCATTTGTACTTTTTAAAATAGCTCAAACTTCTAATGGCAAAATAGGTGGTGGCTACTTAAGTTCTAAGGCTTCACTAAAACATGTACATCAGTTACGGGAAGTTTGTACTACTCTACTCATAGGTGGAAATACAGTAAGAGTAGATAGACCTACATTAGATTGTCGTTTTACTGGTGCAAAAGCTCCATCTATTAAAATATATAGTAAAAGTAGTAATTTTGATAAAAATATACCACTTTTTTCTATTGAAAATAGAACTGTAGAGGTTTGTAGTAGTTTAGAGTTTTTAGATAAACCATCATTTATAATGGTAGAAGGTGGAGAGGGGATGTTAAATGCTATAAAAGATAGTATAGATTGGATGTTAATATATCAAACTCCTAAGCTATCTACCAATAATTTAACCTATAATACTAAAATAAATTTAGAGTTTCTACATCAAAGTAAAAAAGATGTAGATCTTATGATATGGAGCAGACAAATTGAACGAAACTAATATTGAAACTAACATGGAAAATAAAAAAGAGAAACAAGATAAAATTGTAGGTATGTTTGATGATATAGCATCAACTTATGACTTAGCAAATAGAGTTTTGAGTATGGGTATAGACATACAGTGGCGTAAAAAAGGTTGTGATAAAGCTTTTGAAATTTTAAATACCAATAACTTAGAACAAGTTACAGATGTAGCAACAGGTACAGGTGATCTACTCATATACTGGAGAGAACAAGCTAAGAAAAATGGTGTAAACATAGAGAAATATGTAGGCATAGACCCATCTGTAGGCATGTTAAAAGTAGCTAAAGAGAAAGTTGACTTTGCAGAGTTCATAGAGGGTAAAGCACAAGAGTTACCTATTGAAGATGAGAGTACAAATGTTATCTCTATCTCTTATGGCATTAGAAATGTTGTCGATAGAGTTGAAGCACTTCAAGAGTTCTACCGTGCATTAAAGCCAAATGGAATAGTAGTTATTTTAGAGTTTACAAAACAAGATAGAAGCTCTACTATAGATAAGATTGTAGACTTTGGCATGAAAAAAGTTTTGCCAAAAGTAGGTGGACTAATATCTAGTAACTATGAAGCCTATAAGTATTTACCAGAGTCCATAGAGGAGTTTTTAACTACTGAAATGTTAGCAAAAGAGTTAGAAGAGGCTGGTTTTGAAATGAAGTATACTAAGTCTTTCTCTATGGGAATCTCTACTCTTTTAGTTGCTCAAAAGGTTTAAAAACTACACATAACTAGACTAAATGGAGTTACTATGTCTCAAAACATGATGAGTGTATCATCATTAAATACCAAAATAAAATCTCTTTTAGAGGCTACATTTATGCATATAACAGTAGAGGGGGAAGTCTCCTCTGCTACTTACCATACCTCTGGTCATCTCTACTTTAGTGTTAAAGATGAAAATAGTTCTATTAAATGTGTTATGTGGCGTTCTTCTGTAGCTAAGATGAAGTTTCGCATAGAAAAAGGTATGCACATAGTCATAAATGGCTCTTTAGGAGTCTATACTCCAAGAGGTGAGTACCAATTTTATGCAGTAAGCATAGAACCTTACGGTAAAGGTGCTTTAGCTCTTGCTTTTGAGCAGTTAAAAGAGAAACTAAAACTAAAAGGCTACTTTGAGAGTCATAGAAAAAGACAGATACCTAAAAACATAAAATCTATTGCACTAGTAACAGCTAAAGATTCAGCAGCACTTCATGATATGTTAAAAATCATAGAAAAGAGATGGGCTTTAGTTGAAGTTTTTGTTGTAGATACCTTAGTGCAAGGATCAGAAGCGTCTACTCAAATAGTAAAAAGTTTAAACTATGCTGATAGCTTAAATGTTGATGTTGTAGTAGTTGGTCGTGGTGGTGGATCTGTTGAGGATCTGTGGGCTTTTAATGAAGAGGTAGTTGCAGATGCTATTTTTAACATGCAAACACCTACTGTCTCTGCTGTTGGACATGAAGTAGACACTCTCATAAGTGATATGGTCGCAGACTTAAGAGCTCCTACCCCTAGTGCAGCTATGGAGATGATACTTATGGATTCACAAGAGATACTCTACACTCTAAGTGACCTTATGCAGAGATTTAAACGAAGTATAGAAAGTAAAATAGTGCAGAGTCAACACTCTCTTAAACATATAGAAGAGATGCTACTACAGAGTTCTCCTCAAAGAAGACTCATTGAGTCACAAAGAGAGTTTAGACGCTTAGAAGATGAGTTTAAAAGAGTAATAAACTACAAATTAGAACGCTACTCTATGCAACCCTCATCACTTAAGGATAGTTTTAAACAAAACATAGATTTTCTACTACAACAAAAAGCAAAAGAGTTAGAGTACCATCTACAAAAAATGAAGATGAGTAATCCAAAATTACAATGCAAAAAAGGTTGGGCAAAAGTATCGGTAGATGGTAAGGTTATAGAGTTAAAAAGTTTAAAAAAAGATAAAGTATTTGTACTAGAAGATGAACAAAGTAAAATTGAAGCTATATGTTTAAGCACAGTACTAGTTTAACTTTAGTTTAGATATAATAGATATATTATGAATTATAAAGAGGAATTAAAATTATGGTTGAGAGTTTATTAGGTTTTGAAAACAGATACTCAATAGTTATTGCTTTATTATTTATAATTTTACTTATTGTAAGTTATGTTAAAAGAAAAATATTTAGAACTTCAGCAGTTAAAATTATAGAGGACTATAAAGATATATGTAATATAGTTGAAGATAATATCATAATAGTTTCAAAAAAAAATGAGATACTATATGCCAATACATCAGCCATATCTTTTTTAGAGTTAAAGAGACAATATTTTAAAACAAAATTAAATATGGTTGATGTAAAGGTAAAAGATAAAAAGGTTAGCTTAGAAAAATTTATAATAGATAATAAAAATAAATCAAAGAATAATTTAAAAATATATTCAAATACAGATATATTTTTAAAAGATCATGATGAGAGTACGGAGGTAAATCTATATTTTATAGACTCCTATGTAAAAGTTGGTAGTAAAGTACCTTGTACTATTGTTATTATAGATAGTTCAAGAAATGAAAAATCTCTTTTAGCATTTAAACATAAATTAACTGGTTTACCAAGTCAAGTAATAGCTATAAATACTTTAAATTCACTATATGCAAAACTTCATTTAAGTGAAAATAAAATAGCAGTTATTATTATGAATATAGATGACTTTAGTACTCTTAGATCTATTGTAGGATATGACCAATCAAATAAGATATTACTCAAATTTGCAAATTATCTTAGTCTTTTATCTAAAAAATCAAATTTTTCTGTCTATCATACAGATCAAAATAATTTTTTACTTATAATGCCAAATATAAACAGTCAAAAAGATATATTGAATGTAGTTAAGACTATACAAAAAGAGTTAATATCTTTCTATACCATAGATGGTAGTGGTCTTCACTTAACAGCATCTACAGGAGCAGCTATATTCCCAGATAGTAGTTCAAAATTAAATTTAGTAGATAATGCTTATAAAGCACTTTCCATAGCAGAGAAAAGTGGTTTTGGAAGAGTTGAAATATTTACAAAAAATCAAATTAACCACAGTTATGATGAGTTGAAACTATACAATGACATGCATAAAGCACTTGAGAGAAAAGAGCTTGAAATATATTATCAGCCTATAGTTAATGCAAAAACTAAAAATATAGTTTCAGCTGAAGCATTAGTTAGATGGATGCACCCAAAGCATGGAATTATTTCTCCTTTTGTATTTATTCCTATTATGGAAAAAACAGGTCTTATTGTAGAGCTTGGTAAATACATGTTAGAGGGAGTACTTCAACAACAGAAGCGTTGGAAAGAGTTTGGTCTTAGACAAGTTGAAATATCTATAAATCTCTCTATGTTAGAGTTTGAAACAGGTAAGTTTGTAGAACATGTTAATAGTAAATTAAAAGAGTATAGTGTATCTCCTCGTCTTATTAAATTTGAAGTTACTGAGGGTACAGCTATGATTAGTGAGCAAAAAACTAGTAGTCAACTTAATGATTTGAGAGATATGGGTATAGGTATATCTCTTGATGATTTTGGAACTGGTTATACCTCATTTGCTTATTTAAAAAAGATCCCTGCAAATACATTAAAAATAGATAGATCACTCATCATAAATATAGTAAAAAATAAAGATGACCAGCAGATTGTACAAGGTATAATAGATTTAGGACATACACTAGGCATGAAAATAGTAGTTGAAGGTATAGAGACTAAAGATATGTATGAGCAAATACGAGATATGGGTGGAGACTTTATTCAAGGTTACTACTTCTCTAAACCAGTACCTATATATGAATTTCAAAAATTATTAAACTAAGTAAATAAAAGGAGCTTCTAATTTATGAATATAACTTTACTATCTGTAGCATTTTTGCTTGTAATAATTATTATATTTTTTTCTTTAAAATATCTTTCCAATAAAAAAGTTGATAAAATAAAACAAGAGTTGAATTTTTTTAAAAAGGGCAAAGAGTATCATAAAGAGTCTATGCTAGTCTACTCAAAAAACCATAAAATAATTTTTGCAAATAGAACAGCAAAAGATATGTTTTCATTGGAAAAAATAAATGATGATTATATTGTTCAAACAGTTATAGGTTTAAAAGTAGAAAATCAAGATCCAATAGATTTTTTTGATGCCTTAGATAGAGAGTCAAAAGAAAGAGGAGATAATTTTCACCTTAGAGATGCTACTTTAATACTTAATAATAAAAAGATAGTAGTAAATATTTATGTAGATAGAAGCTTATGGAATATTGATGGTACTATTACTTGCATTATTGATGGTGAAGTAAATAGTAAAAGTAGTGGAGTAAGCCAAAATGGTGAAATAGATTTTCTAACAGGACTCCCTAGCCAATTTAAAGCACTATCAGATATAAACTCTTTAGTAATAGAGAGTAAAAAAGCCTCAGAGTCTTTTTCTATTTTTCTTATAGGAATAGACTATTTTTCTAGTATTCAAAGTACGCTAGGTCAAGCATATACAAACAATGTATTGAAAAAAATAGCTAAATATTTCAATCAAAAATGTAAACTTAATTTAAATATCTATAGAATGGATTGTGATAAATTTCTTATAGTTAGTAAAAATACGAAGAGTGTTAATGAAGCTAGAAAAGTAGCTATAGAGTTAATATCTACAATATCAAATTTTACAAAAGATGAAATAACAACTAATATAACAGTATCATCTGGTTTAGTTCAATATCCAGAACATGGTGAAAATGCGACTAAACTAATTAATCATGTCTATTTAGCTCTATATGAGGCACAAAAAGATTCTGTATCAAATATTGGTGTATTTTTAACAGAAAATTCTACTATGAGAAAAGATGAAATTAAGATGAATGAAGAAATTAGAATAGGTCTGAAAAATAGAGAATTTGTACTATATTATCAACCAATATTTCAACTAAAAGATAATCAAATGGTAGGTGCAGAAGCACTTATTCGTTGGAATCATCCAAGAATGGGAATGATTTCAGCAAATAAATTTTTAAGTGTAGCAGAGAAAACAGGACTTATAGTAGACATAGGTGAGTACGCATTTAAAGAGGTTATTAAGCAGCGTAATGAGTGGGATAAATTGGGTTACAATAAATTTCAAATAACGCTAAATCTATCTTTGCGTGAGATGCAAGTAGATAAATTAATAGAAAAAATTACTATTTTATTTAAAGATTTTAATGTTAATCCAAAAGAGTTTAACTTAGATATAACTGAAGAGGATGCTATGGTTAATTTAGAAAAAACACAAGCAGACTTTGCATTTTTTAAAGAGTTAGGACTTTCAATTTCATTAGATAATTTTGGTGCTTCTCAATCATCACTAAAACATCTACTAACTCTACCACTATCTACAGTTAAAATAGATAGATCATTAATCTTTGATTTGTCATATAATGATGATCATAAATTAGCAGTAAAAGGTATTATAGATCTTCTTCATACTTTTAATTATGTTGTAGTTGCTGAGGGAGTAGAGACATCAAAAGAGGTTAAGATTTTAAAAGAGTTAAAGTGTGACCAAGCACAAGGTTATATATTTGCAACACCACTACCAGTAAAAGAGTTTCAGGAATTATTAAAAATATAAGATATGTATATAAAAAGGTATAGTTATGAATATAATAATTATTGGTGCTGGTAAAGTAGGGTTTAATTTAGCTAAAAAGTTATCTATAGCTCATAATGTAACAGTTATAGATATTAATTCAGAAGCTCTACATAGAATACAAGAAGAAATAGATATTTTAGTATTAAATGGTGATGCAGAAGATATTAATACATATAGAGAAATTAAAACTATAGATATAGATCTATTTATAGCAGTAACAAATATTGATAATACGAATCTTGTCTCATCATTAGTAGCAGAGAGTATATTACATATAAATAAAAAAATTATTAGACTTAAGAAAGAGTATTTTGATTATGAAGAGATTAAAATAAAATTTAATATAGATAAATTTATATTTCCTGTTGAATTAGCTTCAAAAGCTATTGATTCTCTTCTTACCTACCCAAAAGCTAATAATGTAAAGTTTTTTAAACATACTAACTATGAACTTATCTCTATAATGATACCTAATAGTTTTAAATCTATAAAGTTTATACAGTCTCACTATAGACTTATTGGTATTGAAAGAGATAAGAAGTTTCATATTGTATCATCACATAGTGTCTTAATAGAACCAAATGATTTATTATATCTATTTGCTCTTGAGGATAATATTGTAGAACTATATAAAATACTTGGAATAGATAGTAAGTTAGATATTCGTAATTGTGTGGTTGTTGGTGGTAGTAGTTTAGGTATAGCTATAGCAAAGAGACTTTCTAATGCAAAATGCAGTGTAAAATTATTGGAGAAAGATGTAAAACTTTGTGAAGAGGCAAATACAAAGCTTAAGGGTAAAGTCAATATTATTAATACAAAATATAATTCACATGATATATTTAAAAGTGAAGCTCTATATAATGCCGATATGTTTGTATCTACAACAGTTGATGATGAATTTAATATTATAAAATCATTAGAGGCAAAAGAGAATGGAATTAAAAAAATAGTAGCTATAAATAATGATTTAGAGTATTATGGATTGATGCACTCATTAGGTATTACAGTTATTAGAGGTCCTAAAATAAGTGCATACAATAAGATAATGGAGGAGATAAACTCTAGTAAAATAGTAATACAAAAGAATTTTTGTGGTTCTAAAGCAATACTTCTTATTCGAAAAATATTTAGTGGATCTCTACTTATAGGAATGAAGATTAATCCTATTGTCTATAAAGGTATGATACTTTTTTATATAAGAGATGAAAGATTAAATCTATTTGATAGTAATATTACTCTTCAAAAAGGGGATTTAATAGTCTCCTTTGCAGTTAATGTAGATAGTCATAGAGTAAAAAAGTGGTTATATGAACTATAAAAATATTTTTAAAATATTATCACTTACAGGTATGACTTTATCTATTATATTACTTTTAGATGTTTTAATAGGTATGGTATATAGTGAAAAATATATAGCAATGCTTAATTATGATATATTACTTTTTCTTGTAAACTTATTTATATGGTCTATATTAAAAAATCATAAATTAGATTTAAGTATAAAAGATAGTATACTAGTAGTTAATCTTTTATGGATATTACTAGGAGTAGCTGGTTCTATACCTTTTTTATTATATAGTAATATTTCTATTTCATCAGCATTTTTTGAGGCAATTAGTGGATTTACTACTACAGGTGCTACTATATATAATAATATTGAATCTTTACCAAAACTTATATTGTTTCACAGGACTCTTATGCACTGGTTAGGTGGCTTAGGAGTTATTGTACTTAGTATAGGTCTATTATCTATGATTAACCCTACAGGGAGTCTATCATTATTTAAAGCAGAGTCAACAGGTATTCAAATAGAAAAACTAACCCCAAGGATTAAAGATACAGCTATAAGACTATGGATAGTATATTTTATTTTAACTATTATAGATATGTTGTTACTTAAATATTTTGGTATGAATTGGTTTGATGCTATAAATCATGCATTTTCAACTATCTCTACAGGTGGATTTTCTACAAAAAATAGTTCTTTAGGTTATTTTCATAATGATGGAATTATATGGACAACTACATTTTTTATGCTTCTTGCAGGGATAAATTTTTTAGCACATCTTAGAGTATATCATAGTGATTTAAGTGGCTATAAAAATGAAGAGAGTAGATGGTATTTAATAATTTTTATATTACTTAGTTTATTGTTAACAATTGTACATATGGATATAAGTGGAGATAAATTATATGAAACATTAAAGCACTCATCATTTACTATAGCATCTGTAATGACTACTACTGGATTTGCTACTGTTGATTATGGGCAGTGGTCAAATTTGGCTATAGCAATTATTTTTATAGGTATACTTACAGGAGGTAATACAGGTTCTACAGCAGGTGGTATAAAAATTATAAGACATGTTATAGTTATAAAGACTCTATTTTCAGAGATAAAGAGAATACTCCATCCAAATAGTATTATATCTGTCTTTATAGATGGTAATCAACAAAAAGAGAGAATATTAGCATCAACATTTGGTTTTATAACACTTTTTATGATTACCACTTTTATTGTAACTATTTATATATTTGCAAGTGGTTATGATGTTATGACTTCTATATCGGCTTCATTTGCTTTAGTAGGAAATGTTGGACCTGGTTTTAGTTTAGTTGGACCTGCAAATAATTTTTCATTATTTAGTGATATAGATAAAATTGTATTCTCTTTTGCAATGATAATAGGTAGATTAGAGTGTTATACAGTTTTTATTTTATTTAGTAGTTCTTTTTGGAAAAAATTTTAATATTACAAGTATTAATTTACTATTTTATCTAAGATACTAAAAATCAACTCTTCATACTCTTTTAGTATTTTAGAGTCTACTTTTTTAGAGGTACGAAAAATTTTATGGTATTTTTCTAGCTCTTTTTTTAGTTCATCATTTAACCATTTGTCTCTAAACTCTTGACCCATTTTTAGCTCTATTGTATTTCGTTTTGCATGTGAATGGGTAGCTATTTTGTGTGTATGGTAGATGAGTCTACCTAGTAGGATGTATGGGAAGTTTCTGTTTTCCATAGGACCTATTTGTAGGTACTGTTCACCTAGAGTTTTGCCTAGTACTTTTACTTTAGAGAGTTCGTTAAATGCAAAAAATGCACCTGCTCCACCTACTAATGCTCCTATGGTACTACCTAGTAGAAATGTGCTACCTGCAAACATTAGGTCTATGCCTGCTCCTGTAGCTGCTCCTGAACCTACAGCTGTTAGTAAGATTTCATTTTTGGTTAAACCAAAGATTGATGCTGACTCTTTAGAAAAAAGGTCTATATGTTCAAAAGTAATATGATTTTGTATTTTTTCTAAATTGTTATGATTCCATATCTGCTCAATCTTCTTTTGGGTTGAATTCTCTAACTCTCTTAAGCTATATTTATAGTTTTCTTCTAAGGTATTTTTTTCATTTTCACTAGGACTTTGTGTTGTAAAATATAATTTCTCTTCTTTAGAGAGAGCATTTTTAATGCTAGTTGCAATAGCTAAACTACTCTGTCTTATCATACTGTTATGGTACTCTTTAAAGAAAAATATGGATTTTTTTACATCTTTTGTCCACTCCTCCCTGAGCTGAGCCATACTCTCCAAAATAGATATGTGTTGCTCTAAACTTACACTCATAGGATTATAGGTTCTTACTATTTTGAAGTAGTGAGCCAATGCTCTTTTCCACTCTTGTGTGTAGTCTTCATCATCTATGTGGTTTATGAGTGCCATAGATGGTTCTCCTGTCCATCTGAGTATCTCCATCTCTGCTTCATACTCTTTACCATAAGGCTTTGACGCATCTACTACATATATGATGCCTGCACCATTTACAATGGGTTCTAGTAGCTCTATCTCATCGTTAAACTTTGGATCATCTCTAAAGTTTTCTATAAAGCTTTTTACTACTTCATGTTTTTTATCGGCTCTTACTTCATGTTTTTCAAGCCAAGCTAAAACATGTCTAGCTCTTTGAAACCCAGGGGTATCAAAAAGTTCATAGATAATTTGTCCATCTACTTTTAGAGGAAAAGACCTCTTTTTTGTAGTTGTTCCTGGGGTATCGGAGATTTGTACAGAGTCATCTAGTGCTAACGATGAGACAATGGAGCTTTTACCTTTATTTGGGTGTCCTACTACTGCAAATTTTGGATGAGAATTCATACTTTTAACCACACTTTTTTGCTATTTAATCCTAAGAGCTTTCTTGCCCATATATTTAACTTTTTTTCATCAACCTTATATGCTTTAGTCTCTGTACCTATTGGGACTATGGTAACACTTTGTATTTTTTCTAATAGCATATCTAATGAGTCCATAAAGTCCATAGTAGGTGGCTCCCATGACTTTACAAAAATAAGAGCTTCACCATAACACTCTTCTATGTTTAGTATATCTTCATCTAAGCTATTGCTTCCACCAAGTTCAAAAGTTTTTGTAGATGTTAGGTTCATACTCTCACTTAAAAGCATAATTTTTTCTCTATCTATAGACCAACCTAAAGTTACATCATAAGATGATTTTAGTTTAGGTAATAGCTGATTATACTCAACACTACTTGAGTGAAAACTACTCTCTTTCTCTTTTGCTATGGTAGTTATGATGACTTCATTCATATCTGTTAAGAGTTTGTTACTACCCTTTAGAGTTAAAAATGAGTTTTTTAAAGCTTTTTTAAACCCAATAGATGAGAGTAAAAGTAAAATAAAACGCAAAAATATTGCATAAAACAGAGTAGCAAATAGTAAAAATTTCCACCACTCACCAAGTAGTGAAGCACTATCTACCATAGTTGAAGAGAGTTTCTCTCCTAATCTATAGTAGTGACTCTGCTCTATAAGCTCTAAAGATGGAACAGCCCACGGAAAAAGATCTCTCCAAGGGTAGGCTATGACATTTAAAAAGTTGTAAAAAGCTTTTGGTTCTATGTTTATAGTAGTACTCCATGCAAAAGCTAAATCTTTTGTAGCTACTATAAAGAGTAGAGTAAAGAGTAGACCAAAAGAGAATGATAGAGCTAAGAGTTGAGAGCGTTTTAGTATGACCCAGTTTACTAAACCTTTATCTAATTGAATATCTATTTTAATATCTTTAAAAAAATAAGATAAAACTTTTTGCATCCAAAATGTAGGAGATATATGAACTAAAACACTCTGCATACTTGTTGCACTTATCATAGCTAGTGAAGTTAAAAACATAGTAAAAAGAGGTACAAAAATGACCATTGCCATAAAGTAAATCACATTTACAGGAGCATCACCACTGTAACTCAACATAGCAATAGATGAAAATACTCCTAGTATAAAAGCAACAATAGTAAGAGTTAAAGTAATGCCATAAAGGTAAGAGTCTATATATTGACTTAGAGTAGGCTCTTTTAGCTTGTGTTTGTTAGCTTCTATCCACTCCAAGAGTTGTTTAATAGGTTCACTTTTAGAGTAAGTAGAAGCTAGTCCAAATGTTCGCCTTTGCTCTTTTGTACTATTGTCATTTTCTAGTAGTTCATATAGGTTTAGATAAGATTTTATATTCATAGTGTTAAGTTTATCTCTATTTGTTAAAAGTATTTCCCAACATTCCTTTAATAGCTCCTTGAAGGTCTGCAGGGTATATGACAAATTTAGAGTTTTTACTTTTACTTATCTCTTCTAATGAGTTTATGTAACGATCACCTAGTAAGAACATAGCAGGTAGCTCATTGTCTTTTATGTTTTCAGTAATAATCTTAATAGCAGCACCAGATGCTTGTGCTAATGCTACTTGTGCCTTTGCCTCTCTTCTTGAAGCTTCTAGTTTACCATCTGCCTCTAGTATGGCAGCATTTTTGTTACCCTCTGCCATTGTCTCTATGGCTCTTCTTTCTCTCTCTGCTGCTGCTTGTCTCTCCATAGAGTTTTGCATAGATTGGCTTGGATTTATGTCTTGAATCTCTACAGATTTTACAGTAATTCCCCAATCAGCAACATCATCGGTAATGGACTCTTTTAGTTTTACTTTTATATGTTCACGGTTAGATAGAGCCTCATCTAAGTCCATCTCACCTAGTATAGACCTTAGTGTTGTCATAACAAGTTGTTGAATAGCAACTTTATAGTTTTCTATGCCATATATGGCATCTCTAGGGTTTGTAACTCTTGCAAATGTAACAGCATTTGTATGTATAACAGCATTATCTTTTGTAATAACCTCTTGCTCGGGTATGTCAAGTATGAGATCTCTTGTAGAGATTTTTGCTCTTATAACTTCAAGGTAAGGTACAATTATATTTAATCCAGGCTTTAGAGTTTTAGCATATTTACCTAATCTCTCTACTACCCACTCTTCACCTTGTGGTACAATATTTATGCCTTTATAAAGAGTAACTAAAACTCCAACTACAACTACAGATATGATGGCTAATGCTATATTTGATTCCATTACTATTTCCTTTTTATTTTATAGATTCAACTTCAATAAGTTGTCCATTTACTTGAACAATTCTTACTCGTTGATCTTTTTTTATTTTATTTTTAGAGGTGACTGACCAAATTCTATTACCTAGTACGGGAGCATCAAATGTAACTTTACCCCTTTTATGTAACTCAATCTCCTCATTGACTGTACCTAGTGTATCTAGTCCATAGTCAGATTGCCCAGCTTGATTGCTACTATTTTCTCTTAACCATTTAAACCAAGCTCCTATAAATAGTGTGCTAAATATTACCCATAGTAGGAGTTGACTACTAAAAGAGAGATTTAAAAAGAGACCTATTGTTCCAACAATTATGGCAGATATACCTAATCCTAATATTATAAAAGTGCCTATATTCATCTCTATAATTAATAGTATAAGACCAAAGATAATCCAGTGCCACCATAAAATTATTTCATTTAAAAACTCAACCATGGACTCTCCTTTTTAAAGATTATTATAGCATATTTTAGAATAATTAGATAAAATACAACAATTAAAATATAAATCTAATAACTTAGGTTAAAAGGCAATAAAATGTTTGGCATCGGATTTACCGAATTACTACTCATATCTATAATCGCAATACTATTTTTAGGACCAGATAAATTACCTGAGACTATGGTGCAGATAGCAAAATTTATTAAAAGTATAAAAAACACAGTTAATGATGCAAAGGGTGCATTAGAAGAGGAGATGAAAGTATCAGATCTTAAAAATGAAGCATTAAGTTATAAAAAACAACTTGATTCTGCTACAAATACACTACAGGGTTTTAAAAATATTGATATTGAAGATATATTAAATGAAGAATCAAAAAAAGTACCAAAAGATGAGATTCAAAAACCAAAAGAGATAACTAAAGTTGAGGTTGAAGCTAAAAGTGATACTGTAACTTTTAATAAAAAAGAGTCCAATGAGGAAAGTAAATAATGTTTAGTGATATAAAACCACATTTAGCAGAGCTAAGAAAGAGATTGGGACTATCGGTACTATCTGTTTTTATAGCATTTATTATTGCTTTTTCTTTTCATAATGGCATATTGACTTGGATAACAACACCATTAAATAATGCACTTGTAGAAGTAGGTCGTATAGTAGAGTCTCAAAATAATACTACTTGGAACTTAAAAAATAATGATATAAATGTAACACAAAGTGTTACAGTAAGCAACCCATCACAAATAGCACATAAGTTAGAAGATCGTCTTATAGAAGCTGCTAAAATTGCAGATAGTAAACTATCTCTCATTCTTGAAGAAGCAGCAAAATCAGCAGATGAGTTAGCAAATTCATTAAAAAACTTTACTAGCAATTTAAATAGTATAAAACCAAAAAATGAGTTTGAAGGTAAAATAACAACACATCAAGTTGGTGGTGCATTTTTTGTTGCTCTTAAGGTATCTTTCTTTGCTGGTCTATTAGGAGCTATGCCATTTATATTGTATCAGTTATGGTTATTTGTAGCACCAGGACTCTATAGTAATGAGAAAAAAATGGTTATACCATTTGTAGCAGGTGGTTCATTTATGTTCTTTATAGGTGTAATTTTTGCCTACTACATAGTTACTCCGTTTGGTTTTCAGTTTCTAATTACCTTTGGATCATTTCTCTATACACCATTTATAAATATTGAAGATTATGTAGGATTTTTTACTAAAATTATGTTAGGTTTTGGTATAGCATTTGAACTTCCTGTATTTGCCTATTTCTTAGCACTATTGGGACTTATTACCGATCGTTCTATGATAGACTTTTTTAAGTATGCTGTTGTTATGATATTTGTTTTAGCTGCACTTTTAACACCACCAGATATTTTAACTCAAATGCTTATGGCAGCTCCACTTGTTGTACTTTATGGACTCTCCATACTTATAGTAAGAGCAGTTAATCCTGCTTCTAAAGAAGAGGATGAAGATTAAATATAGATGGATTTACTTACTAAAAACTATGACTATGAGTTACCTGAACAACTCATAGCAAAAACACCAGTGTATCCAAAAGATCATGCTAAACTTCTAGTTTATGATAGAGCTACAAATACTATTAGCCATGCCATATTTAAAGATATTTTATCATACTTACCTAAAGAGTGTGATGTAATGTTAAACGATACAAAAGTTATTAAAGCACGCATATTTGGTAAAAAAATTTCAGGTGGTAAAGTTGAATTGTTATTTAATAAACCACTTAATGCAAACACTTACTTAGTTCTTATACGGGGAAAAGTAACTCTAGGTACTAAACTATTTTTTGATAATAATTTAGTAGCAACAGTTACAAAATTAAATGAAAATGATGGTTCAAGAGAGGTGACTTTTGAACAAAACTCTAAAGAGCTTCGTTTTGAAGAGTTAGTAGTAGTACTAGATAAAATAGGGCATATACCTCTACCTCCATATATGCAAAGAGAAGATAACAAAGATGATGAGAGTGATTACCAAACACTTTTTGCTAAAAATGCAGGTGCAGTAGCTGCCCCTACAGCATCTTTACACTTTACGAAAGAGCTTTTTGAAGATCTACAAAATAGACACTCTATACATAAGATTACCCTTCATGTAGGAGCTGGTACCTTTAAGCCTGTTGAGGTTGATGAGATATTAAACCATCCCATGCACTCAGAGTATTTTAATATACCAGAGAGTTCAGCCAATATTTTAGATAGTAAAAAAAATATATTGGCTATTGGTACAACAGTTACGAGGACTATAGAGTATTACCATAGAACAAAAATAGTAAATGGAGAGTGTGATCTATTTTTAAACCCTCAAAACAAACCACAAAGAGTTACACATCTATTAACCAATTTTCATTTACCTAAAAGTACACTCATAATGTTGGTTTCTGCTTTTATTGGAAGAGAAAAGACACTAGAATTGTATGAAGAAGCAGTAACTAAAGGGTATAAATTTTTCTCTTATGGTGATGCTATGCTCATACTATAGGAGCTATTTAAGTGAAAAGTTTTATACCATTTGTTTTATTAGCTCTTTTTGTTTTTCATGGTTGTGCCAAAAAGTATTCATACCCAAATTATGAAATTATAAAACCTCAAAAAAAGTTTGAAGCAAAAAGAAAAAATATAGAAAAACTTTTAAATAAACATCTTAATAAACCTTATGTATGGGCTGAAGAGGGTCCAGATGCTTTTGATTGCTCTGGTTTAACTTACAACATATATGGAGAGATGGGAGTAGAGTTACCACGAGTTGCAAAAGAACAAGCAAGAGTAGGTAAGAAAGTAGATAAAGCAGATTTAATATATGGTGATCTCATATTTTTTGGTTCAACAAATCAAAAGAGTAGACGAATATATCATGTAGGCATCTACCTAGGAGATGGTTGGTTTGCACATGCTAGTAGTAAAGATCGTAAAGTAATATATACAAATTTTAATGATGAACCAAAATATATAAAACGCATGAAAATTTGTCGTAGATACATGAGTGAAGATGAAAAAGAGATATATAAACAGTGTGATGGCAGGTTAAGTAATTTTAAAACTACAAGTACCACTTGGACTACCCCTTGGAAAACAGGTATGTCTTTACCAGCTAGAGCTGTACCTAGGTAGTCTTTTATGTATAGTCGTATTTTTTTACTTGTACTATTTGTATTTACTATAAATGCATGTAAACCAAACCCTCACCCTAGACACCCCAACTACAGTGTAAGAAAACCAAAGGTAATACATCCACCAAGTAAAAAGAGTTTAGCAAAAATGGTTAAGAAGCTTCAAGGTAGCCCTTATGTTTGGGCAGAAGAGGGACCAAATAACTTTGATTGCTCTGGGTTTACTTACTACTTGTATGGTAGTATGGGCATAGAAATCCCAAGAAGGTCACAAGAACAAGCAAGAGTAGGTACAAAAATTGCGATAAAAGATCTTCAATATGGAGACCTTATATTTTTTGCAACAAATAGAAGAAGTAGTAAAATTACTCATGTTGGTATGTATTTAGGAGATGGTTGGTTTACACATGCTAGTACTGTTGACTATGAAGTAATATACTCAAATCTTTTTTCTTCTGCTTACTACAAAAAAAGAGTTAAAGTCTGTAGACGCTACTTACCAACTACAAAAACTAAAACATCTATGGTAAATAGTTGGAGTGTAGTAAAAGAAGATAGTAACAAAATCACTATGCCAAAAGCCATAAGTACAGAACAAATAACTACTCTACAAAAAGCCATTGTCATAAAAACACAAATGCAAAATATAGAACAAACATCTTCAAAAGGCACTTTTTATGTACAAGTAGGTTCATTTACAGGTAAACCAAAACGAGCCATAATCAACTCCATTAAAAGACACGGTTACCACTATAAAATCATAAAGTTCCCAAAAAATGGAACTACCATATCTAAACTCCTCATAGGCTCATACACCAAAAGAGAAGATGCTCTAAACATTTTAGACAATGTAAGAACAAACATACAAAAGGGAGCTTTTATAGCTGAAATAAGGTAGTTGGGAATTATTTACAGACTAATCAAGTAACTTAAACTAGCATAATACTCTCTTGTATAATTTGGGTTAAATTAATAATTTATAAAATATCATTAATAATCTGTTCTAAAACTTTTTGTAAATCTGCAATATGCTCTGTAGTTACTTCAAAAACAACCTCTGCATTTAAATCAAAATAGTGATGAGATAAAATATCACGCATACCTGCAACTTCACGCCAAGGTATTTGAGAATATGCCTTGAAAAGTTTTTTATCTGTCTCTTTATCTATTTTTTTAACTGCTTCTCCAATAGCTATAAGTTGCATACACAGACTATCTAATAGCATCATGCTACTATCATCTTTTAAATAATCATCTATAGATTTAATATCTCTATTTCTATGTAAAATTTTCTGCGTTGCTTCAATCATATTTTCAAGTAGATTTAGTACTATCTCTTTATCATACATAGATAGCTTCTTTTTCAATTCGCTTTTTTA
>Ga0256827_10000214_pt1 | contig 34140 bp, 32 predicted proteins | sample CV84metaG_FD_185977 | JGI IMG/M metagenome (GOLD analysis project Ga0256827, IMG submission 185977) | Hydrothermal vent microbial communities from East Pacific Rise, Pacific Ocean - CV84 | ecosystem: Environmental > Aquatic > Marine > Hydrothermal vents | place: Pacific Ocean: East Pacific Rise...
CATCTTTAAATGATAAAACTGAGCCTCAACATATTGTTCAATTCAGAATACAATATAGATATAAATCAAAGTCTGGTGAAATAAATCCAACTAATGGATTTGAATTAAATTCTACAGGAGGTGAAAAGGGGGATGAATTGGGAAGAGTTATTGATTATGTTCCACCAAAAAAATCTATTAATGCAAGTAATGGAAATGGTGACATATCTATGGCATCTGTAAATGTTTTAAATTCTAATAATAAAACAACAGCATATTTTTCTAATTGGGTTGAATATTTAACAGATGTTAGGAAAAGATATTGGGATTCTGAAAAAAATAAATGGTATTGGAAAGTTGAAAATGTAGAAGATGCTGATACACCAAATATTAATCAATTAGATATACCTATACAATCAAATGAAATAGTAGAAATTAGAATAAAATCAATATCAGAAGCAGGTTGGCCTGATTCTAAACAAGAATCAAAATGGAGTGATACTATATTAATTGAATTTCCAGATAATTTAAAAAATGTATTAAATGAAAATGATTTTATTTTAAGACAAGCATCTCAAGATGAAATATTTGTTAATTTAGATAGTACATTAAGTTCAAGAGGTGTCTATAAACATGTTCAGGATTCATTTTATAATGATGGTGTATATTATGCACATATGGATAAAGATATTAAATGTAGTATTGATGTTGATGGTCAATCAAATATAAATTTATATGAATATTTAATAACATTAACAAATAAGGTTAAAGAATTAGAAGATATAATTAAAAAATCTAAAGGTAATATGGTTATTATTTTACATACACCAACAGATGATATTGTTGTTGATAATAATAAAACATATAACCTTATTGTTGAATTAGAAGATTATGCGGATAAATATGATACAACAAGGACATATTGGAATTCAATTGGTATAATAGATGATTATTATTTAGAAATAAAAAATACATCGAATAATCCATTAAATTTATTATCAAGTAGAAAATATGAATCAATATATGAAAATACATTTTATAAATACCCAAATAATAAAACATTGATTGTTAATTATAATAGTGATTTATATACACAAGATAATTATCAATGGGTATGGTTTAGCGATAATAGTGATGGACAACAAATAAATAAAGGAATTTTACCATATCAATCACAATCAGTTTTAAAATCTCCTTTTTATAATTTAGGATATAGTGGTGAAACTGGTAGTACATATTATGGTAATATCATAAATGATGTTGAATGGTATGATAATTCGTCATTACCACCAGAATTATTTGCTACTGTACATCCTAGAATTTATAATATATCTGATATTATTGAAGAATCATCAGATAAATTGAAAAAAATACCAGCAAATGAAAAAGAAAATATTTATTTTAATATTTATTATAAATTAGATGGTAATAAATTAGAAGGTGATAAATTTATTGTACCAGTTGGATCAACTCCAGATAGTTTAATTAGAACAATAAAGGTATTTATTGAACCAGATACATTAACTAGACCATTTGAATTTGAAATTAGGTTTACTTTAAATCAATTTAAATCAGTTTATACAATATAAAAAAATATAATCAATGAAAAGTTTTCAGATATTAAGAACAAATCCATTATTAACAACAAATTTAAAAATTGATATAGATTCAAAGTTAAATATTTATTTAAGTGCAATAAAATCTAATAGCACATTAAATAATGAAAATTATAAACATTTTCCAATAACAAGAGAATCATATTTAGAAAAAATGATACCAATATTTTATGATGGGTTATCTAAAGAACATGCTTTTTTTGTTAAAAATGATGATGATGATGATGTTATATATAATGATTATTCTCATCAATTTGATAATTTATATAATAGTGGTTCAGATTATATTTCAGATAAATGGTATGAAGAAGAATTTGAATATTTTGCGCCTCTTTATATAAAAAAAAATAAATTACCTAATGGGTTTTTAATATTAAGAGTTGATGAACCAACTGTATATGATGATAATAATGGTATTTATGATATTGGTGTATTAAATAATGAAAATTTTAGGAAAGAAATTATTGATAAATGGAAATGTGTATCATATTATGATATTACCGATAAAAGTGATATTGGATATTGGTTAGATAAAAATATAAATAATAATGATAGATTTCCAAATCTATCATTTGATTTAGATATGAAAAGAATATCTTTACCAAGATGGTTTGGTATGGATTATGATACTGGTGTTTATACTCAAAAAACTAAGTATATGTCGAATGATTTAGTATTTGAACAACCACATTTTAAATTTGAAAAAATGATAACTGAAGGTTATAAAACAAATTCATTAATATATCCACATATATTGAATTTTAATTTTTTATTTAATGACACACCAGCAACACCAAGCAAATTAAGAAAATATTCTATAAATAGATATCTTGGATTTTATGTAGATAAATTTGAATTTATTACAAATTTAACAAGTTATATTACACCGAAATTAAAAAACAATACAATTTTAATAAATAATGTTGTTGCTTTACAGGGATCATATACAGAATTAGAAAGATGTGATACAAATTTTGATGATGTAGATATTAATTCAATTAATCCATTTGTAGATAGTTGGAATGATGATAAAAATTATTATGTTTATATTAAAGATGATTTATATCAAGTTAAAAAATTTGAAGATAATAATAAAATATATTATAAGATATTAAGTGATGATATAATGGATAATTATTGGAATCCATTAACTGTTTATAATAATACAGTTGATATATTAAATGATGGAGAAGATAATTATAGTTATATTGAACCGAAAGAAATTAATTTTAATATTGATGAATATGTTAATTGTGATGGTGTAAAAAAATCAATGTATGCTGATATATATTTAATAAAAATACATGATAAATATCATGTGTTAAAAAATGGATATGAAATATTTAATAAAAATAGTATAAAGGATAAATTTTATATTCAAAGTGATTATGCAATTTTATCAAATAATGATAATTTAGAATATTGGATTGGTGGCAAAACATCAAAATATTATAAAAAATTAGATATAGATAATAATATAGATAAGCCATTAATTTATCCAATTTATAAAATAACATTTTCGGAAATTAAAGATTTTGATTTTGATAGAATTGATACTAAATTTACTGACTTTGATTATGAACAAAGTACTTATACTGAAACAAAAGAAGAAAAAATATATTCTGTTAATCATAAATCAAATTCATATCCTAAAAGATATAAAATGGGTAAAGAGGGGACAGTTGTGCAAGATAAACCTGTTATTGTATCATCAGAATATATTGCTAGTGATGAATTATATGAAAATAAAAATGGTAAATTATCTGATATATGGAAAAAAAATCAATCTATATGTAAATGGGGATTTCAATTATCTTTAAGTCATTCTGATTATCCGTATAAGTTAAATAATAATAATAAAGTTGGTAGTTTATTTAATAGGACAGTTGATGTATTTAGTAATAAACCAGATATTTATAAAAAGAATTTAGATTATTTTTATAGAGTTGGGAATTTATTAAAAAATGAAAATAATCCAATTTTTTATTTAAATCAAACTACTAATATACAAACTGAATTTATAAATAAATCTAATGAATATGGATTTCAATTAAATGGTGGAAATGGGTTTAATATAGGAATATATTTTGAAAAGGATGTTCCATCTAATTTTAATTTTGATTATTTTGATTTCTTTTTTAATAATAAAATGTATAAAAAAATTAATAATGAATTAAAAGTAGATTTATATAAAAAGTATTCAGAATTTTATGTAAATGATTTTGGACAATGTGTAACATTGTTTAAGGGAATAAAATTATTAATTAATGAAGTTATAGATATAAAAAGAAATAATAAAAATGGATTAATAGAAAGTATAACAAGCGATAATAAAGGGATTTATGAAGATTATAAATTTAGTATAATATTAAATGATGTATATTATAAATATGGGTCTAATAGACCTTATAAAGTTAATGGTATTATAAATTATGAAGATTTAATAAATGTTACGGATGATGGTATTCATGTTATATTAAATGATATTTATAAAAATATTCTAATAATTATTAATGTTAAAATTGAATTAAATGGTTCAAATAATGAAACATTTAATTATGTGTCATTTTTTAATGAAAAAGATGGATTATATGATAATATTAATATTAGTGGAGTTACAGCATCATCAACATTTGATAATAATAAATTAACTGCTCTTAATTTTATTAATGCTATAAATGATCCAAATAATAAATATGGATTTGATAATTATATAAAATATTATCATATTAAAAAAGAAGATGATATGACAATAGTTGATAGTTTATTTATAAATGATGACATTAATTATAAAAATCCATCTATTGTATTATCTATAGAAAATCCAGAATTAATTAAATTAAAAAAAACATATGATGTTAAATTAAATAATAATCCAAATTTAAATAAATTATTTAATAGAAGTAAAGATAAATTTAAAATTTTAAATGAAGAGGTATCTGTTGAATTGAAACCTTCATCAATAACTATAAATAAAAATATTTATAGATATTCTGGTGCATATGAACCAATTTTTAAAAAAATAAATATTTTTAAAAAACCAATTTTTTGTTATACTAATTATAATTCTGGTTATACTATAGATAATAATTATATTATTAAAAAAACAATTAATGCAAAAAGTAAAGAAACTGGTGATATTTATGAAAAATATATTGAATGGATAGATACAGAAAATATTTGTGATGTGTTAAATAGAAATACATATACATATACATATTTACCACAAATGTTAAATTATGCTGGTTATTTAAAAAGTGAATATTTGGTTTGTAATAATTTTGATTTTAATTTACCCATAGATTCACAAATATCTGGTATTACATTAACAATAAATAGAAGAAGTCATGTATTAGATATAATTCCACCTAATAATAAATATGTTAAAGATAATTATGTTGGGTTTATTTCTAATGTTGATAATTATTTAGATTCTAGTGGTATGACTGTTAATTATGCTAAAAATAATAATTGGTCAACAATTTATACAGATATAATATATGGTGGAAATAATATATTATGGGATTGGTCTGGCAGTACATTACAATGGACACCGACATTAGTAAATAGTAATAAATTCGGTGTGATGGTGAATTGTAAAATGAATAATAGTACAAATGTTATTGATGATAATAAATCTTATATAATGTCTGATATAAAATGTATTACAGTTAGAATTGATTATATTTATAATAAAAAATGGGAAACATTTGAAAATTCAATTTATTTTAATGGTAATCAAAAATTTGATGAAACATTAAATAATTTTGGACAAGTTGATGAAATTATTTATTCAAAGGTAAATATTGATAAATTAAATATTATAAAAACAGATATAGCCAAATATCCAAAATTAGATCAATTTGGTTATAGTTATAATAATAGATTTATATTTAAATCAGATTGGGATAAAAATTATTATTATAATACATTAAATTCGTTTACAGATGATGAAAGTAAATATACTAATCCAAATACAAATGTAGTTTAATTATTCAAGATCTATTAATTGATAAAGAGTTATTTTATTTTTGATAGCATATGTTATAGTATCAATAGTATTCATTGATGTTCTTAAAAAATCTATATGAGAATCATATATATCTAATCTTTGTTCATAAAATGAAATATCATGTTCTAACATGAATAATTTTTCTCTACCTTGTAATTTAATAGGGTATTTTGTTAAATAGAATTCTATTTTTAATTTTCTAATTTCTTTATACATAGGTCTAAATTTATGTAATTCATAACTAATATACTTAATTTCATCAGTTAATATTTGTTTTTGACTAATGGTATCAGATTGTAATCCTACAATGTCTTTTGCGTCACATTTAATTCGTTCACTTAATTTTTTAATTGTGTTATTCCAATATTCTTCTCTATTACCTAATTCTTTTAATAATTCTTTATTTGAATTTTCTATATTACTCATATTAATTTATATCTTTTGTTATTTTTTTGTTTATTTTTAAATACGTTTAAATATTAAATTAAAATAATAATTAAATGTATATTCAGTAGGTGGTTTTATTTGTTTATAAATTATTTTAATTGGTGTTAAATTTTCAAATTCATCTTTTTTAATTAACGAATAATCAATAATTAAATTATTATTATTTTGTATAGTTTCATCAAATATTGGTTTATATTTTGTTGTTGTATCAAATAAATTATTATTTAAAATATTATTATATTTGATATATAAATCTATGTGATCTAATGTATATTTATTTAAAATATTTGATTCTATAAATTTATAAATTGATAAATTTATATTGTTATTTTTTGTGTTTTCTGATTTTATTGTTTTAAATGTTCTACTTTCTTTTATTTTTGCAAATAAATATTGTTTTAATATTTCATTTATATTTATATTTATTTCCCAAATTGTATTGTTATTATAATCAAAACTATTTTGAGTTTGTGTTTTTATAAAATGATTTTTATTTTTTAAAGTTGATAAATTTATTATTTTATCAGTTTCATTTTTATTAATATTGTAATATTGATAATCAAAATAATCACTATATTTAATTGATTTATTATCAATTAAAATTTCATCTTCAATATCTATCAATTTAGTACCAACAAATGATTTATTTGTTTTCATATTTTTTGTTCCATTGTCGTATACTACGTTATATTTTTTGATCATTAGATTGTCTTTCATATATAAACCTTTTATTTAAATTTATATATAAAAAACAATTGTATAAAAATTAATAAAATGAATGAAGTTTAAACTAAATAGTGATTCAACTAAATTAATTTTAAAAGAATCAACTAAAGAAGAATATAATCAATTAAAATTATATTTAAATAGATATGTTAAAAATTATCGTTTTATGCCAAGATTTAAATTAGGTGTATGGGATGGTAAAGTTGATTTTTTTAATAATGGTATTATTGAATATGGTTTATGGTTTGAAGTATTGAAATGTTGTAAAGAATATGGATATAAATTTGAATTAATAAATAAAGATAATTTTATTAAAGAAAAAAATATATCAAGAGAAGATATTGTTAATTTTTGTGAAGATTTTTATAAAGGATACACATTAAAAAATGGTGATAAATTTTTTCCATATGATCATCAAATTGATGCTATTTATAAAATATTTCAATGGAGATATGGTTTAATAGAAGTTGCAACTGCTGGTGGGAAATCGTTAATTTTTAGTACTTTATTATTTTATTATTTAAAGAAAATTAATAAGAATGCTAAATTTTTATTAATAGTGCCCACAATTAATTTAGTTACACAATTTTATAATGATATAATGGAATATAATTTAGGATTTAATAATGAAAATAAAGATCCAGTTAATATAAGAATTGAAGAAGTTATGTCACAACACCCAAGAAAATATTTTGGTGAGGAAGAACCAAATATATTTATTGGTACATATCAAAGTTTAGAAAAAAGAGATAAGGAATGGCTATCTCAATTTGATGTTGTTTGTACAGATGAATCTCATACAGCAAAGGCAAAAACTATCAAAAACATATTAAAACAAACGTATGGTTCAGCAAATATAAGATTTGGTATGTCTGGTACATATCCACCAGATGGTACATCAGAACTCTTTATAATTGAATCTTTGATGGGTCCAAAATTATATTTAATAGGTGCAAAAACATTAATGGAAAAAGGTATAATATCAAATGTAAAAATAAAATCTTTAATTTTACATTATGATGATAAAAATTTTGCGGAAAATGTATTTGTAATAAAAAAACATGGAAAAGGAAATAAAGCATGGCAATTAGAAAAAGAATATGCTCAAAAATCATTAAAAAGGAAACAATTTCTTGGAAAATTGATTAAAAAATTTAATCATAATTCATTAGTATTATTTATTAATATAGAATTTGGTGAAAATATGTATAATTATTTTAGAGATAATTTAACTAATATAGATTTTTATTATATTGATGGTAGTACTAAAGCTGAAAAAAGAGATCATATAAGAAAACAAATGGAAAATACAGATGGTAATATTAAAGTATTAGTTGCATCATTTGGTACATTAAGTACTGGTGTAAATATTAAATCAATAACTAATGTAATTTTTGCGGATTCATATAAATCAGATCAAAAAGTTAGACAATCAATTGGTAGAGCACTTAGATTACATAAAGATAAAGAAAAAGCTTTGATTTTTGATATAGTAGATAGATTTCATATATCTTATAAAAATATATTATATAATCACTATATCCACAGAAGAAATGAAATTTATAAAAAACAACAATACCCATTTGATGAAATTAAAATTTCATTATAATTTTTTAATATATAAATAAAAAAAAATAAAAATATGAAAAAATTACAAAAATTTAATGAATTTTTATTTGAAAATAATGATAATAAAAATGATATTAATGATAATAAAATTCTTCTAACAAAAGAAGATATATTAAATTCTGAATTAATTGGTGAAGTAGATGAATATGAAATTAATGATGGTTATTGTATGGATAGTGAATATACTATTGAATATGATTTTGAAGGATCAAAATATAAAATATGTCAATTTTATATGAATGAAATAGGTCTTCAATTTCCTAGTGAATTTGGATGGGTTGTGTTTAAAGATGATAAATTAATGTATACTATATATGTTAATGAACCATCAGGGGAAAAATTAGTACCAGAAAAAGATATGATAGTTTTTTATGGTAGTGAAGAAATTGTTAATTTTTGGTTTAATGGGTTTTATAAGGTTGTTTATCAAAGGTAAATCATATTTAATGTAATTTTTTATATCATATTTTTAAAAATTCTTATTTTGATAATTTTATTGTGAATACTTTTTGATTTTTATAATAATTTAGTTATTTTTAAGAAAAAATTGAATATGAAATTTAGAAAAGTTCATAATACAACAAATTGGAATATTTATTTTAATATTATTAGTCATAATATGAATATTTTTAATAAACTAAAAATCCCAAATAAATTAAGACGTGGTTATGCAAAATTATTAGCTTTTTATCCATTAACTGAAAAACAAGAAAAAACATTTTTCAATTTATCGAAAAATGATGAAATTGGATATTTATTTAATTATTTGGTAAAAATATCTAGAAAAAATAATATTCAACGATTTTTAATTAAAAAATTAATACAATTAAAAAATGAATATGATACATTAAAAAATAATAAATTAACTAAAATAGAATACGATGATAAAATGTTAATTTATTTATTATCTAAAAATTATAATTCTATTATTGATCTATATAATTATGATAAAGTGATATATAATAAATACACTGAATTAATAAATTTAATATTAATTACAATTAATAGTTTAATTGATGATAAATATGATAATATTAAAAAATATACTAAAAAATATAAAAAAGAATTAGATAATAGAGAAATTAATGCAGTGGGTGAAAGACGAATTAGTAGCACAGGAAGAACATTACGAGGAATAAAAGAATCAAAAATTTCTTTACAATCAGAAATGGATAAAATTTATAATAAAGCAACCGAATTAGAAAAATTTATTGAAAATGAAATAAATAAAAGATTATCGACAATTGAAAAAGGTTCAGCGAAACAATATTATGATATACCAAATGGTGCAGCAACAGTAGCAGCAGTAGAAGGTGATAATGGTAATATTAATGCAGATGTTGGTTTTTAAAAAAAATAGATAGTTATAGGTGGCAATCTAGTTGGACTTTAGGAGAGAATAAAAATAATTATTCTCTCCTTTTTTTTTATTTAAACAGATGTGATTTTTATATATAAAAGAAAAATACAAAAATTATATGGCAACACCATTATATAAAAGAATGAAACAAAAAGGTACATCATTCTATGCTTTTCCAAATGCTATTAAAGATTTTAGTTTAGCTTATTTTCAAGATAATGTGAAAATATCACCATCTAAATTTATTTTATTAAATATACCTAAAAGTGTATCTGGTACAACTAATAATCCAGGTGTTCTTGATTTTATAAAAAGTTCTAGTGGGAACTATGGAACTAATTTATATAGTTGGGATCCAGATGAACCCAGATCTAATTATAAATATTCAGAATCATTGATCGAAGGTATTAGAAATTATATTGCTAATAGTGATACTGTTTATCGTGAAAGTAAAATAACAAATAAACAAGATTTTTATAATCCATCAGAAAAAAATACACCAACTGAGTCTTTATTTTGGAAATGGTGTAAAAAAATGAATATGATAGATTTAGAACCAGCTGTTCATATGATAGATTGGGATAAACATTTACCAGATTTTCAAAATCCAAATGAATCATCATTTGTTAATAGAGATTATTTTAATAAATATTTATGGAAAGAAAGAGAAATAATTGAATATGATGCACAACTTAGTCAAGGTACAGGGAATAAACCAAATATTTTAATTAGTGAAATTGCAAAATTTAAAAAAAATGATAAAATATTTGTTGATGGTGGTTCGTTAAATAGCGGAATAACATATAAGATAATAGAAGTATCTTATCCATCTAATAATGAAACAAAATTAATTTTAGATTATTCATACACAGATTCAACATTTTATAATGTTAAAATTAAATTAGATTATCATAGGTTAGTACAATATATTGGAGAAATCCAAGCTGTTAGTAAAGTTCAAACATCTGTCAATAATACAACAGAATTTACTGCAATGATACCTTCACATGCTGGTAAAACACCAACAATATTATTTGCGACAAATCAAAGCACTAATTATTATCCAGGGTTAGAATTACCAATTTTACCAGATGAAATAAAACAAGAAATAAATGGAGCTGAATACTTAAATTCTCCAATTAGATTAAATCCGGGTAGTTATCCAGGTTCATATTATGGTTATTTTGATACAATAGATAAAACATATCAAAATTCAAATGGTGATGCTGTAAGGTTATCTGGTGATTATTTTGGTGTGTTGAGAAATTATAATGATAATTTATTTGATGATAATTATATTGAAAGATTAACTGAATTTAATTCAGATAATATTGATGGTTTAGTTATAGATTTTAATAGAAAACATTATTTAAAAATGAATTTACCAAATTCAACAGTTAAAAATTTTGATGAATTTAATTCTATGGTTATTAATGATGAACCACCATCTGATTTTGAATATAATGCAATATTATGGTATTATGATATAGATGATGGTAGTGGAGATATTATTACTAATTTATATGGTATAGAATTTTTAAATAATCCAGATAATGATTTTGGTGTAGATAATGATAGATTAATTGAACCAACAAGAAAATTGGTTACAAATAATGAACAAGATGGTTTATCATATATTTATAATATTAACATAGATTTTAAAGTTGATAATGATATTAGTCCTTTAAAATATGATCCTACATCTGTTTATAATTTATTTGGATTTGATTTATATAATAATGTTATGTCGAATTATGGTAAATTAAATAGAAATTTTATGACAATAATAGATAAATTTATTGATTTAAATACAAAATTAAATGATATGGAAAGTATTATTTATTCTCAAATTGATTTAGATGAAATAAAATTTAAATTAGATAGTCATGAAAAATTAATTCAATTGTATAAAACAAATCAATTTGTCGAATCAGATACAGTAGGTATAGAAACTGATTATACAAAAAATTATCCAACATTGAAATTTAATATAAAAAATGTTGATTATAATGAAATATATAATTATGATACATATGATATATTACAATATAATTTATTACATCAGAATTCTGGATTAACTGATACTGAATTTGAATCATTATATCCAAATGAATCGTCTTATGTTGGTGATGTAAGAAGAAATAGTAGTATGGTAATTGACGTTGTAGATGATGGTAAAATGTTAATTAACATTTATCATAATATTGTTAGTAATTCACTACAAGATAAAACAATGAGTATAATTTTATCAAAAGATTTGAATTTTAAACAATCTGTTGATATAATTATTAGATCAAATATAAGTTTTGTTTTAAATGATTTACAAATCAATATTATGTATGATAAAGGTGATGGTAAAGGTAATAGAGAAGGTTTATTAATTAATTCAGTTGATTTACCAATTGATGTTAAGACATATAATATTAATAATCCATCTGGTTCTACTTATAATAATTCATATTATTATGAATCTTTAACATATATAGACCCGAATCAATCAATATCAACTGGTTCAACTACTCAATTTGATTTGGTTGATGATCTTTTTGTTGTAAATGATTGGGTTTATATTGATGGGTTTAATTTTAAAAAATCAAATTCTATTATAGATTATTCAGGGTTATATAAAATTGTAACGAAAAACGGTATTCAAGTAACAATAGATTTTGATTCATCTAATATAGGTGAATATGTTGGTAAATCATCAATTTTTTATTATAGAGGAATTAAGTTGACAATATTAAGAATTGATAATAATAAAACAACAGAATTAAATAAAAGATATTTAATAAGAAAAGAATTCTTAACATCTGAATATATTCAAAAAATTAATAATTAATTATGGTTCCAATAAGTTTAAAAGATGTAAATAATACAATAAAAACAATATTTAATAAATCTTCAATACAATCAGTTGATAGTATTTATGAAAAACAAAATAATGGATATAAATTAGTCATAGATATTAAAAATTTATATTTAAATGAAATTAATATAATTTTCACTAAATTAATATTTGATGTTGATGATAATAAAACATATTTATTACCTAATGAAAATAATTTTCAATTAAAATATCTTTATGATATTAATTGTAATTATAAAATTAAAATTTTTGATAATTTAATGGATTTGAAACAAGTATTAATTGATATTTTTCATAAAAATCAATTTGGTGATGATATAAAAATGTTATCTGAATTTATAAAATCTCCTGGTTCATTAATAAATAATTGGTTTTCAAATAATAATATTAGAAATATATCAGTATATAATGTTAAGATGGATTTTTTAACTAAAATAACATCTTGTAAATCATTGTCATTTAATTTCATAATTAATTTAAATAATCAAATAGATATTAATTTCACATTAATTAAACATGATAATACAGAATATGAATTTATATTTAAAATTCATAATGATACAATTAAAGAAGTTAGATCAAATCTAAAATTAATGATTCAGGTTATTGGTGAAACTTTAAAAACTAAGTATGTATAAAATATATATACAATTGTGTAAAAATAAAATATAATATGAAATTTTTTGAATATATTGAAATAACTTATGATAAATTAACTGATCAATTAGAATATTGGTTAAAGGATACTTATAATAAATCAAATAAGTTATTTTCTCACGCATCACCATATGGTATAATATTACACATACAAAAGATATTATTTTCTAATAATATGTTATATATGAAAAATTCTCTTAAACAATTAGATATTAAAACATCAACGGATAAAAATTTAATTATAAATCAATCAAGAATTTCAGGGCATAATCCAAGTAGGGCTATATCGGCAATTGGAACATTAAAATTTAAATTAAAAAGTGGTATTAGATTAAGTAATAGTATAGTAGGTGGTAAATTAATATTAAAACATGATACATTATTAAAAAATAAAACAAATCAATTATATTATACCATATCTACAGGTAAATTTATAAAAAATATATTTGATATAAATCAATATTCTGAATTATTTTTTTCAATTAAACAAGGAAAATATGAAGAACAATCATATACTGGTAACGGAGAAAAAAATATGTCTATATCTGTAATTATTAAAAGAAATCAAACAATTGATAATTTTGATTTTACTGTTTATTATAATGGTCAACCATTAAAAATTGTTGATAATTTATATGATATGTTACCAAATGAAATGTCTTGTTATACAAAAACTGGATTTAATAGTGGATTAGATATTTATTTTGGAACTGGTAATTATGGTTTTATTCCAGAAATTGGATCATTAATAACAGTTAAATATTTAATAACAGATGGTTCAAAAGGAAATATACTTAATAATATTGTAAATGATTTTATATTTGTTGATAATGTAACAGATTCAAATGGAGATCCTGTAAATATGGAAAGTATATTTGATATATTTATATCAGATGATATAAATTTTGGTGTTGATAGTGAAAGTGTAGATCATATGAAATCTATTATTCCAAATGTGTCAAGAAATTTTGTATTGGCGTCTCCAAATCAATTTATTTACCATTTAAAAAGATTGAATATTTTTTCTAAAGTTAATGCATTTAATATGTTAGATGAACATAATTTTAATAATAATAAATATATTGATAGATTTATTAATGATACATTTGGTGGAAATGTGGATACTGATGAAGTTAGAGATAAAATGATAAAATATTTTCCAACAATATATGATAATCAAATTTATTTATATTTAATACCAAAAATTAAAAATTATTTTATAAATAATTATAATTATTTTAATGTACCATTTGATGTATTTTATTTAGATGATAATGAAAAGAAAAAGATAATGGATTATTTAAAAACATTAGGAATTTTAAGTTTAACTACTAATGTAGTTATTATTCAACCTATTATATCGTTATATATTATTAATATTTATATTAGAAGATTTAGATCAGATATTCAGGATAATATTAAAAATCAAGTTATTAGTTTAATATCTGATTATTTTATAAATAATGAAAGATTTGATAGAATTGTTAAATCAGATATTATAAAAATGATAAAAAATAATATTGATTCTATTGATAGTGTAAATATTGAATTTATAAGTAAAAAAAATGAAGATTATCATAGAAATGGCAAAAAGGGTAGTGATAAGAATTTTAATGTTTTAGAAGACAATGTTAGTGTAGTAATGAATAGAGATGTATATAAAAAGACACAATATAATTCAGATGCAGTTATAGGACTAGATCCAGTTCAGGGTGATATAGTAGTAGAAAAGGATGAATTACCAGTATTAAGGGGTGGTTGGTATGATAGAAATGGTGTTTATTATAATGATAGTCCAGTTACAAATGGGTTGAGTTCTATAAATATAATATGGTCTGGTATTAATGAAAATAAAATAGTTTAAATGGAATTAAATGAAAATTTACATATATCAATTAATGTAAAATTAAGAGATTCAATTCATGATATTATGATAAGTGATCTAAACCCTGGTGAAGAAATGACATTAATTGAATTAAGTGAAAAATTAAAAGATTTTAATATAACAATAAGTCCAGAAAATTTAAAAATTTTAATTTTTGATAATTGGTGGAAAGATAAAGATTATTCAATTTTTAGAGAAAAGGATAAAAAATGGTTAGATTTATGGCCTAATAGAAAAACTGTAGAATTAAAAAAGAAAATAGGAGAACCACCTTTAGGAAAATCTAGAAGAAAAATAAAATTGAAAGAAAAAAAACCTATAAATTATTATTATAATTATGATTATAATTATTATAATAAAAATAAAAGCAAAACACCAAAATCATTTAATGATTTTGATTAAAATAAAAAATTAGTATGATTAATGAAAATGTCCAAATAAATGAAATTTATAATTTAAAACATAGAAATGATGATGAATTACACACTCATTATGATTATGAAAATAATTTAATTAAAAAAATGATACCTCATTATGTATATGGGAATGATACTATGTATCAATTTATTAATTATTTAAAAGGACAATGGGTGTGGATGATTGAGTCTGTTTTACCAATTAAAAATTTTTATAATTATACGGTTGGTAAATATTGGAATAAACATAATTATTAAAAAAAAATAAGAATATGAAATATCTTAAAAATTTTAAAGAAATAAATGAAGAATCTCTTTATGGGGAATTATCAAGATTAAACCCAAAAAGATATAAAAACGATGTAAAAGTTTCATCTTTATTTGAAGAAATAAAACAAGATTTTATTAAAAATGGAAAAGATTTAAGAAAAGTATCTATAAGAAATTCAAAAGATAAAAATAAATTTTTTGATGATGGTAAATTATCAATTGGTAGATTTGATAATTTAACATATTTATTTGGTAAATTTCATTATGTGAATAATAATGTATATTCTGGTAATGATTATCCAGGTAAAAGAAAAATTGAAATATCATATACCCCCTTTGAAATTTTATTTAAAAAAAATTCATTAGAGAAAATGTTTAATGTTGGTAGGATTAGACCATTGAAAATAACTGTAACTGATACAAAGATAATAAAAAATCCAATTTATAATCCTAATATTACACGAAATTTAGGGTTTAGAAATCAACCAACTGAAAGAGAAAGAGAAATGATGGTTAGATTAAAAGAAGAAAAAGATGAATATAAAATTTCACCTGATATTGGTGGTAAAATAATTAAATATTTTATAGATGAATATAATAAACAATATCCACAATTAAAAAAATCAAAATATAAAGGTAGTATGAGTATTGATGATATAGAAAGAGGTGTACCACCAACTGTTGAATATATTGATTTCTTTAATAAATATGGTGATGAAATTATATGTGATGTCAGATATGGTGATGATGTTCAAAAATTAAAGAAATTGTTATATAATATGACAAAAGAAGAGTCAGATGAATATTGTAAAAATAAAAAAAATGAATTATATAAAGATTATAATACAGAAAGGGAAAAGACAAAATTAGAAAAAAGAGAAAAAATTATCAATAATATAAAGAAATCAGAATTTAATAAATATATTAAAGATTTTGATATTAGATTATATTGGGATTATTTTAATGTTAATGTAAGAATCACACAAGATAATTATGATTTTTTCAAAAAAGTTGAAGATGATTTTGGTGAAATGTTAGTTGATATAGATAATAAATCATTGGGGTATAAAATAAGAGAATCCCATTCAGATTGGGGAGATAAATTATGGTTTATAGATTTTATTATTTATAATAATAATTATCTTGATGAAAATGGTGAACCATTTAGATAAGAATAATATAATAATACTATGAAAATTAATTTTAATGATTGGGATAATTATGAAGAAAGTATAGATTACCCACAACATGTGGATAAAAAAATTTATAAAAGGTTTATTAAATTTTTGAATGATAATAATATTTATGATGAATATTTTGATAGATTAAGTAAAGTGGGTGAATATTATGATAATGATTCATATAATGGGGAAAATTTCTTTTTTGATATAGAAGAATATGAATGGATATATAAAGTTAGTTGGTCAGGAAATTTTTTTAAACGTTTACGTTATTTCCTTCAAAAGGAAGATGAAATTTCAAAAATAATAAAAAATAAGTTTGTTAAATATTTAGATAAATTGTGATTTATTTATAAAGTAATTTTAATAAATCTTCTGTTATAATTGAAATAAGTTTTTTACCATCAATATCAACTTTTGGGATATTTTTTATAATTGAAAATTTATCATTTCCATCGATTTCTAAATTATTAATATATTCTTTTATTTGTTCATTATTATTATAATAATCTTTTAATTGTTCAATAAACATATTCATATTAACACCCATTTTATTATTATATTTGATCATTTGTAATTGATCATCTTGTTTTTGAATTAATATATACCAAAGTTTTTGTTTACTAACTTTTATATTTTCTAAAAAATTAATAGAACTAGATGCCTTTGTATTATTTGGCATTTTGGCGACTTTACCATAAAATGTTATTTTTTTTTCATTTTTCATTTATATTTATTATTTAATTTATATATATTTTTAATATTATTCACATATTTCCCATTCTGATGCAATATACCATGGCCATTTACCATCTATTTTAAATACTAATATATTATTTGTTGTTTTAATTTCTGAAACTCTATGTAAACATTTTTTATTTTCAAATAAATTTTTTCCTATCATTTGTCTATCAAAATATGTTCTAAACATATGATATTGTTTAATATTATTTTTTAATTTAACTATATCACCCACTTTTAATTTTCTATCTATTTTTTCAAAATAGTCCCAATCATTAAAATTTATATTCATAATTATCTATATATTAAATTTATACATCTAAAAAGTATTTAGCATTATTTTCTGTGTTTCCATTTGGATTTATATTTTGATCATTATCATGATTTATTATATAAGATGCATAAATATTATTATTATCTTCCATATTGTTTACTAATAATATATTTATAAAATCATTTTTTAATTCATTATTGAATTTAGTATTACACATAATATTACAATTATGTTTTATTCTAAATCTATCAACAGATTCTAACCATATCTTTGTTTCATTCAATGATTCACTATCTAGTTTAATATAAACAATTTTATTATTTAAATTCATAATATATTTATAATTATATCCTTTATTATTAGTTATTTGAATTTCCCATTCGGTGAACCATTTTCTATTTGGAGAACCCCAAAAACCACTTTTAAGATTTGTTTGATATACAATATCATTATTTTTTCTATCTATAAATTTAACAAGATATTCTACAGAATCGTCTATATCTTTAATTGTAACTTTTATACCATATAAATTAGTTATTTCTTCTTTAGGTTGATTAAATTTATTTAATGATAATTTTAATATATTTGTATTTTCATATGATTTTATTATTTCTGATTTCATATCATTAGAATTTATATCTTTATTAATAGATAATATATTTTTATATAAATTTATTATTTGTTCCATATTGTTATTATAAAAATCAAAATAAAATAATTTATTGTTTTCTATATTTTTATCTGTTGTTATAGATAATATAGATTTTTTAATTTTATTGAATATTTTCATTGAATTAATTTGTGATTTTATATCAAAATCTATTAAATAAATAAATGGTTTATATATAGATATGTCATTAGAAAAAATTTGATAAATATCAGATTTTATATTTTGATCATAATTATCAATTATAACATCATGACCCATATCAATTAATTTATTTTTAATATTAGTTACTTTATTTAATGTAATATCATCTATATTATTTTTAATATAATAAATTTTCATAAGGTTTAATTTATTTTTTTATATAATTCTATTTTGTATTTATTTTCAATATTCATTATTTTATTATCAATTGTATTATTTAGAAATATATCTTTTCTATCTCCATTAAATTGAATATTTATATTTTTTTTCATTAATAAAGGAGAATCTTCATCATTAAATAATATTAAATCATATTTAGATAAATCATTTATTAATAATTCTAAATTTGTATAATTTATTAATTCATTAGAATTGATAAATAAAATATAATTTGTATCATTAATTTTTTTTGATTTATATAATCCAATTAATCTACTTATATTATATTTATCATACATTTTATCTTCTATATAATCAAATTGAATTAAATCTATATTATTATTTTTAAATTTATTTTCTAAATCGATATTTTCAATATTTTCAATAATTAATTTTATATTTGTATTTTTTTTTAATTCATTTATAATATTATCTATATTATCAATGTCATTAATATCAACATTTATAATAACATCAATATTATTTTGTTTATTTATGATTATTTTTTCATCATGTAAATAATTATTTTTTATATCGTTTATTATAATAAATATTTCGTCATCGTTTATATCAAATGATGCCCATGTTATAAACTCATTAGATATATTTAATTCTGTTGAATAAATTATGATATTAGTTTTATTTTTGAAAAAGATTTTAACTTTTTTATTTAATTTTTTATTTGTTTTTAAATGAAAATAAAATTTATTTTCATTTTTATTATAACTTATATCAATAATATCAGAAAAAATTGGTTCGTCTAAAATAGATAAAAAATATTCTTTTAAATTGTTAAAATTATTTATTTTTGTTTCTAATAATTTATTTTTAATTTTTTTATGTAAAATTATAAAATTATCATTATAGATATAATCTATATCATTAGTTTTTAATTTATTTAATTCAGTTATTAATGTATTCCCATTTGTAGATTTAATTAAAATTATTAAATAATCTACTGTTTCATTAAATTCGTTTTTTATTATTTTATCATATATTGAATTTTCATTATTATTTTCGTATTTTATAATATTATTAATTTTATTATCTGATAAATAATCTATTAAATAATCTATATCATTGTTTAAATATACTAATTTAACATTATCATTGTTTACATTAATTTTCTTTTTTATTAATAATGTATCTGTCTTTATATCATTTGTTAAATAATTACATAATGGATTATTATCATATTTATTTAAATATGTATCTAATGGAAATAAAAATAATGGTAAATTATATTCTAATGATTCTTTTATAACCAATGGATTCAATTCTTTTATTGATGTAAATAAAAACAAATCACATGATTTATAAAAATCATCAATATCATATCTTTCACCCCATATAATACAATTATCTGGTTTATTTTCCATTAAAGGTCCCCAATAATTTTTAAAATTAATAGCTTGATTACCAATAAAATGGAACATTATTTTTTCATTTTTAAGTTCATTCGCAATATCAAATGCATATTTTTGATTTTTACCTGGCGTAAATAAACCAACATTTAATATATGTTTATAATTAGGATCAAAATCTAATTTTATCATTGAATTTATTTTGTCATTTATATTTTTATCTTTTTTATCAATAGGATATTCCACAACATCAATAGGAACATTGAACCTATTATATAGAAAAACATTGTAAAAACTCACAAATAAAAATTTATCTGGTAAAAATATTTTATCATTAACATTAAAGTTAGATGTATGGGTGGTTTCTATAATTGTATATTTTCTTTTATCATTATAAATTTCTTTTGATATATTATAATCCATAAACATTTCTGGTATTTCTTCAAAATGAATGATATCTGGTTTTATTTTTGATATAATATCTATTATTTCATTTTTATTATCATATAATGTAAAAAAATTTTCAGGATTTATTAATTTTTTTAATTTATTTTTTTGAACAACATATGTGTTAGAGTAATTAGAATATTCTATAACATATATATCAAAATTATCTTTAATTAATTCTAATCTTTTAACTAAAACTTGAGGAGCACCACCAGTTGATAAATGTGGTGTTATTGATAATAATTTTTTCATTATTAAATAAATATTTTTCTTTCTTATAAAAAAAAAATATGTTTTTGTTTATTTTTAATAAATATAAATGAATTTTTATATGTTAAATATTTCTTGCATGGTAATAATTTAAATTATTTATTATATATCTTATATTATTTTTATCTAAAAATAATTTTTTTTCTTCCATTATTTTTAATAGTTTTTCTGCAGATATATCTATATTTTCAATATTTAAAATAATTTTTATATAATCATAATTATATTTAATCATATTTTCAAATAAATATTTTTTATTTGAATCTACAATAATAAGTGAGTGGTCTTCAAATAAATTATAATCTTTAAATTCTTTATTTTTAATTGTAAATGCTGATATATATTTATTTAAGAAAAATAAAAAATCATTTTTATTTATATTAAATATTCTATTCGAACTATTTAATCTAAACATTATTTCATTATCTTGATTTTCATAAGCATATTCTAATTTAGAATATGCAATTTTACTATTATTATCATTTAAATTTGCAATATAATAATATTTATTAATATATTTTGAAAAATCTTCTTCTATATTGTTATCCCATACATCTTCATTAAAGGGATCTATTTCATAAATAATATTATTATAATTTAATAATAGATTAATAAAATATTTATCTGTTAAATGATATATTCTAATATTATAATTATTAATTATATCAATTAGTTCTTGATTAAGATGAAATTTATTAATAAAATAAGATTTTATTTGTTCTTTAATTGTATTATCATTAATAAATAATTTTTTTACTTTTTTATAAATTTTTTTATATTTTTTTATATCTTTTTTTGATAAATTTGAAATATCAATTTTATCAATATTTATTGTATATGTATATAAAATATCCATTGATTTTTCAATAAAAAATAAATATTTTTTAGAATTTTTTTTAAAAAATTTGAATAATATCATTTCAAAAATTAATTTACTTGAAAATATAATAAATCCACTTAATAATATTAATGATCTATTAATATTATTAAAAACACCTTCATTTATTATAAAATTATCATAATTTTTCATTTATCATTTGATTTAGTTATTATAGTTTTTATATATAAATAAAAATAAATATAAATTTATGCCTAATAGTATTTATAAAGTTGACCAAGATTTTAATTATGATAATATATTTTTTAGAATGTTACATATATCATTAGCTAAAACATTAAATAAAAGAATAAGATGGATTAATTATTTTAGTGATGAAAAAAAATGTGTATCAGTTCCAATGTATTTATCATTTGCTGGGTCAGAAAGATTTTTATTGGATACATTTTTAGATGATGTTAGAGATGAAAGAGTTGAATTAAATACTGATCAAATACCAAGAGGTATAATTACACCAACCAGTATAAGTACAGTAAATAATGAGTTTTCTAATCCTAATATTTATATACCAAAAAACACTAAAATTCATGATGAATATAAGAAGATAATAACAAAGGTTTATGCTATACCTATTAATGTATCATATGAAATAGAAATAAGATTAGACAGTGAAATTGATGTATATAAAGCTTCTGAAAAAATATTAGATCTTTTTTTTAATTATAGATTTTTTAATATGGATTTTTTTGGTATTAAAATAGATAATATTTTAGAATTACCAGATGATAAAACAATAAAATTACCAAGAGATAGTGATATTAATCTAACTAGTGATAATGTTAAAAGTTTGACATTTTCTTTAAATGTTAGATCAAATTATCCATCTTGGCAAGTTGATACTGATGAAATAGAATGTGAAAATAAAGAATTTGAAAATATAAAAAGAGTATATTGGAATGTTTATGTTCATGACAAAGATAAATTAGATGATGATTTACCAACTGATCCAAATTTAAAACATATTGAAAATTTTGATAAAAAAGGAGATTTTGCTAAAGATAATCCTAATTATGAATTTGATAGAACACCAAAAACTGGTATTACTTGGGGGTAGATTCAGAAATATTTAATATTTTTTTTATTTTTTTTATTATTTTATATGGTGTTGCAAAACATTTATATGTATCATAATTTTTAAAACATTTATCACTTATTAATGGGTAATGTTTAATTATACCCAATGTAGAAACTACGTATTTTAAATTAGAACCACAATAAATATCGCAATCACCTATAATATAATCTGATTTATAATATAAACTACCATTTCTAAATGGTAATCTAGATTCAGGATCTATATTAGATGCTAAAAATAATATGTTAGAATCGGTTGTTCCAGCTAAATGTAATAATCCATTATCAGTTGTTATAAATAAATCTGAATTATTTATGATATGCCAACTATTACTAATATCTAATTTATCGATTAAATCTAATATATATCCATTAAAATTTTTAAATACAGATTTATTATGTATACTATAATTACTTTTACCTATTAATACAACCTGATATCCAATATCATTTATTTTATAAATTAAATCTTGATACATTTCTTTTGGATAAGTTCTAGTTTTCCAACTTATTAATGGGGCAATACAAATATATTTATTTGGCAAAGATATTGTTTGTTCATTTGGGTAAAATTCTAAAGTTTTTAAATGTGGTGGTAATGTAAAACCTAAATCCATTGAACAACAATCTATTAAATTTGTTAATCTTTGTTTAAAATTATCATTAATGGTTGGTGATCCAACTGTATATAATATTGTATTTTTTTGTATATCATCAAAATCATATATTTTATTGATGTATGGATTATTAATAAATATTTCTTTTAAATATGTGTAAATATCAATTTTTCTATTATAAGCTTTTGAAAATTCTTTTATTATTGGTGTGACATTTAATGCATCTCCTAATGATGAATGAGGTATTTTAATACCTATATTTATATTAATAATATAAGAAAAAAAATTATTTCCTTGTATAAAATTAATTTTAATATATTTTTTTGTTGATATAATAATTGATGGAGATATCCATATTTCACCTATTTCAAATGAATTTGTTAATGAATATAAATTATTATTATTATTATCTAATATATTAATTGTTAAATTATTAAAATGATATTTAAATGAAATATAAATTTTATTTTCATTAATATTAATATATGCAGAAATTTTATTTTTCATAAATTTTATATTTTATATTAATATATATGTTTATAATTTTTTAATATATAAAAATAAAATTTATTATGAAAAATAATGAAATTAAAAAATATGAAAATTTTTACCCAGAATATGGTAAAGATGATTTTAATATGATGAAAAATGGTATTATTAATAAAATAAATGATTTATTAAATGAATATGATATTTTTACAAATTATGTATCATCTAAATATTGGAGAAGAACTGGAACACATTTTACACAATTAAAACAAATGAAAAAGGATATTATAGATTTTAAAGAGATATCTAAAAATGATTTAAATTTTTTAAGAAAAATGAAAAAATAATTATTAATTAATAATTTAGAAAAAAATGATTTTTATTTTTAATATATATAATTTGAATTGTATTAATTTTTTAAAAATTATGCAACATATAAAAAAAAATTAAAATAAAATGAAAAATTTAAAATTAAAGATTTTTGATTTCAAACAAAAATTAAGTTTTGACCAAAGTGACATATCTTTAGTAACAGAAAGAATTTTAAATGAATATGATAATTATTCTGAAAAAGAAATTAGAATTATTCTAAATGAAAAATTATTAAAATATTCATATGATGTTGAAGTAAAGAAATTATTAGAAACTGTTGATAATGAAATAAATTCTAATACATTGTTATATGATTTAAAAGATTTATATAAAATTGTGGAAAGACAAAATCAGGGTATGATATATAGACAACCATTAAACACTATTTTAGAAATTATACAAAAACCTGATGATGATTCAAGATTAGAATCAATTTTAAATGAATTAAAATTATATGATTGGATACCAGAAGTAAAAAAATTCATATTTGAATTAACACAAAGTCCAATAGAAAGACAAAATATGTCGAATTCTGGTAAAGGTGAAAAAATTTATACTATTGTTGAAAAAGTAAATGATGGTTATTTATCATTTGTGGCTGATAAATGGTTTTTATTAAGTGATAATGAAGTTACACAAACATTATTAGAAGACCATATTGAAGATGATGAAAGATTAAGAGAATTGAGAATTGTTGAACAAGCTTTAAAATTAGCAAATATTGAAAATAATATTATTAAATTAAAAGTTGATGAATATTTAACAATTGGATTATCAACAAAAGATAAATCTTTATTTATTAATGAAGATAAATTAGACGTTGAAACAACATTGGAAAATGTATTTAATTCTCCTATTATACCATATCTTAAAAAAGATTATTATGTTTTAGTAAATACATTAAAAGAAAATTTAAATAATATGGTAGAATTAGATGTTGCTGTTAAGGTTGATAATTTACTAAATCCATTTTTAGAAGCATATGCATTTAATTATAAAGATAAAATGTATTTATATAGTAAAGATATGAGAACTGGATCTTCATTTTATCAATATGAATCAGTAAATGAATTAATTGGTGATGTTAGAAAAGAATTAGATTATGATCTAACACCATTTTTTGAAAATAAATTGTCTAAAGAAATGAAAAAACTTAGAACTTTAGAAGATAGAGAAAAAGTTTTAGAAAAGAAAATTAAAGACACACAAGATGCTATTGATGAATTACAAAATGAACCAAAATTATTAGAAAGTGATAAAGATTTGAAATTAACATTTGATAATTTATTAATTTATAAACATAATTTGAATAAAAAATTAAATGAATTAAAAAATTATAAAACACAATATAAAAAAGTTTTATTAAAATAAAAAAAGTTTATTTAAAATAAAAAAAGGGGATTAATTTCTCCTTTTTTATTTTAAATAAACTTTTTTTTTGTATAAATCTATATAGTATAGTATATTATATGATCATTTTTATATCAGATTATATATCTAACCAATATAAATATAATATAAAAAAAAACAAAAAACAAAAATTATGGCTAAATATTTGGATGACAATAGGTTATATTATGAAATAGTTTTATCTAAAGGGAAGGGCAAATTAACAAAAAATGCAGAAAAAATGTTAATTCTTATAGGTAATAATACAATAAGAAAGAAAGAAAAAAATTATAGAAATGATGATGATAGAAATGATTGTTTACATCAGGGGTTTTTAATGATGTTTCAAAATTGGAGAAATTTTAATGAAAAACGATATAAAAATGCATTACCATATTTTACTGAAGTTTTTAAAAGAGCAATTGCTGGTGGATTAAAAGAAATTTATAATATTAAAAATAATAATAATAGAATTATTACTATTAGTTTAGATTATAGTAATGATGGACAAGGATTACATAATATTTAAATAATGAGTAAACATAGACCAAATAGACCTGATAAATGGTATAGTGGGTTATATAATCCAATTAATCCAGATAAATATCTTGGTGATATATCCGATATATTATGGAGATCAAAATGGGAACATAATTTTTGTTATTATTGTGATACAGAGAAAAAAATAAAAAAATGGTCAATAGAACCAGAAAAACATAAAATATATTATGATGTAATGGATGGTGGTATTTATAAGAAAAAAACATATATACCAGATTTTTGGATACAAATAGAAAAATCAAATGGTGAAATAGAAGAATTTATAATAGAGATCAAACCTCAAAAACAATTAGAAGAGCCAAAAGAACCAAAAAATAAAACATTAAAATCATTAAAAAATTATGATTATAATTTAAGAACTTATATTCAAAATTTAAATAAATGGGAAGCAGCTGATAAATATTGTGAAAAACGAAATATGACATTTTATGTTTTAACAGAAAAATATTTTGAAAATAAACAAATTAAATTATTTTAAAATGGGAAAATTTAAAGATTTTTGTGAAGATTTATTTATTACTTATAGTAAAAATATAGGTAAATTAACAAAAGATTCTACTGATAAAATATTTTCAATTTTAAAAAAACCAAATAATGATATTTATCCAGTTAAAGATATATCTATTGGTAAATTTTATTTATTAAAATATAATTATAATGGTAATAAAATTTGGTGTCCAGTGTTTATTGTAAATGATGAATATGATACAATAAAACAAAAAAGAATCATTTATGCAATAAATATTGATTATATGCCATATTCTTATAGAATATTATTTTTTGATATATTATTTGACAATTTTAGAAAAACTATAGAATATAATAATGGTGTTATAAATAAAAATCAAGAATTACCATTAAAAATAAATATAAAATATATTTATAAATTATTGAAAATAAATGGAGGATATGAATATGTTATAACAGCATATGATTTTTCAAAAATTGATGGATATTCTAGCGGTAAATTAAAATTATATTTTATATCTACAAATTTTGTACATAGATTAATATTTATTAATACTAAATTAGTTAACTTAAAAAATATTAAAGATCTATCATTATTAATGGATAATTATAATATAAAAAATAAATTAGATAGTTTATTAGAAGAATTTGAAAATATTAAGAATGATTTAGATGAAAAGGATGAAAAAGAATATTATAAAAGATTAAAAAAATTAGAACAAAAATATAAATTAATTAAAAATAAGAAATAAACTATTATTTTTTAATATATAAAAAAAATTACAACAACAAATGGCAACATATAGTAGATTTGGTGCAAACCAAGACACATCTAATAACATGAATTCTGGTTTTTATAATAGGATTCTAAGAAATTTATCTAAATTTGGTATGAATTGGGATGATGAAAGTATACGAAACACCTATTCTATAGGACCACAAGAAGATGTAAATGATTTAATATATGAACCAGGTACTAATATGTATGATCTATTTACTAAAAAAGTGATATCAAGAATATTAGAACAAAAATCAGTGGCTTATTTAGATAGAACTTATTTTGATAAAAGAAAAATTCTAAGACAATATTCAATAAAAGATGAAATAAAAGATTTTTTAACACAAGTAACTGATGAATCAATTATATTTGATGATGATAATAGATTTTGTGATATTAAAACATTACCAGATAATTTTTCTGATGAAATAATTCAAAAGTATAGGGATAATTTTGATAAATTAATGAATAATTTTAGATTATTTGATGGTACAACAGCTTGGAGTTATTTTAAAAATTTATTAATTGATGGTTATATATCATTTGAAATTGTATATGATAAAAAACAAAAAAATATTATTGATTTATCTCCAATAGATCCAATAACATTAGTAGTAGCAACTGATCCATCTTCTAGTACTGTAATATGGATACAACACCCTGATAATCCACAATTAAGAAGAATTTTATTAGATTCTCAGATTGTTTATATTTCATATTCAAATAATAATGAATATTTTGAAACAAGTTATGTTGAAAATTTAATTAGACCTTATAATCAATTAAAAATGTTAGAACAAACTAAAATTCTTTATAATATAAATCAAGCGGCTATATATAAAAAATTTATTATTCCAACAAATGGATTAACAAGACAACAAGCTGAACAACAGATATCTCAATTGATGTCTGAATATCATGAAGATGTACAATGGGATGATCAAATGGGTACGGTATCAATTAATGGTAGTCAAACTATACCACATAGTAAGGATTATTGGTTTCCATCATCTGATGGTGGAACACCAACAGTTGAAATTGAAACACCAAATGGAATAGATTTAAATGAGGATATGATGTTAGGTTGGTTTTATAAAAAATTAAAAAGAGCGACAAAAATACCATTTAGTAGATTTGACGAAGATAGTGGTGGTGGTAATGTTTATAATGATTCTTCAGATATTACAAGAGACGAAATAAAATTTAAAAATTTTATAAATAGATTAAGAACAGTTTTTAAAGAATTAATTATTAAACCATTAAAAATTCAAATGATTTTAGATTTTCCAGAATTAAAAGATGATTATTTGTTAAATAAATCAATAAATGTTATTTTTAATTCAAATGAATTATTTGAAGAATGGAAATATTTAAATAATTTATCAAAAAGAGCAGAAATAGCATCTACATTGAATTCGAATTTACAGGATATGGAAGGAAATCCATATTTTGAAATGGAATGGATAATAAGAAATATTATGAAATTAACTGATGAAGAAATAGAAGAAAATAATAAATATAAATTAAGAAAACAACAATCAACCGCAGATGAAGGTGTAGAACAACCACCATCAGAAGGAGGAGATTTTGGTGGCGGAGGAGATTTTGGTGGCGGAGGAGATTTCGGTGGCGGAGGAGATTTCGGTGGCGGAGGAGATTTTGGTGGCGGAGGAGATTTCGGTGGTGGAGAAGAATTCGGAGGTGGTGGAGAAGACTTTGGTGGTGGAAACTTTGGTGGTGGACAAGAATTTGGTGGATCACCAGGTGGAAATGAAGGACCTCAACCATCAGGAAATGAAGAATTTTAAAAATAAATAAATAAAAATGATAGATAAAGATTTATATGACCCATTTGATGAAGAAGATTGGGATGAAAAGGAACATAATTATTATTATTTTAAAGTTTGGATAGGTGTTAGATCAAGAGAAATTAGAATATTATGTTTTAAACCTCATATTAGAATTGAAGATCAAGTATATTATATATATGATGATAAATATAGAGTGATGTATAAAACTGGAGAAAATACTTTTCATAGACATATAAATCAGGGTATTATACATGGAAATTTTATTATTGTTGATTCTACAAATTATGATATAAATAAAATATATCAATTTATATCATTTTTTTTAAAAGAAAGAAAAAATAATGCAATTGAAAGAATATCAAAATATAAACGAATAATTGATGGTGATGATGATTATGATGAAGATGTTGATTTTGATAGAATTCAATTTGATTATGATCAGGAAAAAATATTATTGAATAATATTGAAAATATTTTCAATGATATTGTTCTTAAAAAAGAAATTAAAAAATTAATTGATATTTATTTTTAAATTTTCATTATTTGATGAAATTCTAATTCAACTGGTGTATTTCTTCCAAATATTTTAACATTTACTTTAACACGTTTTTTGTTATTATCAATTTCTGTTATATTACCATTAAAAGATTCAAATGGACCATTTGTTATATTAACAAATTCACCATTAACAAATGGTACATCTATTTCAACTGATTTAGAATCATCTATTTGGTGTAGTATTCTTTCTACTTCGTTTTTTCTTAATGGTGTTGCTGTTTTTTTACCATCTTTAAGAAACCCAATTACGTCACTTGTTTTTTCAATTATGTGTTGTATTTCACCATTTATATCCATTTCTATTAATAGATAACCAGGATAAAAATTTTTATCTATTAAATATTTTTTACCTTTTCTAATTTTATAAACTTTATTTACAGGTAAAATAATGTTATTAACAATATCTTTTAAATTGTTTGATGATACTAATTTATCTAAAAATTCTTTTACTTTTTTTTCTTTACCATTAATAACTCTTAATGCATACCATTTCATATTTTTTGTTTTATTTTATATCAGTTAATATATCATTAACTTTTAATTTTTTATCTGTTTTAATTATAGATAAAATATGATTTTCTTTATTTTGTGAATGATTTATTTGTAAATGTTCTAATATATTCACTTCATTATTTTTTTTATAAATAATATTAGGTCTATTTTCTAAATTTTTATCTAATAAATACCATCCTTTTGGAATTATTATATCATTATCTATAATAAATGGATAATCTATTAAATTGATATCCCCAACATGTGTTACACTTACTAACATATATTTAATTTTTATAAAATGTTTATTTTTTTTATAAATATAATTATAATAACTAAAATTAAAAAAATATTTATTGTAAAATTTATATATATACATAAGAGTGTTTATTATTTTTTTTTCAAAAAAAAATGAATTATGTTTATAAAAAAAATTAATATATACAGTTAAAAATTAATATAAAATTATGAAAAAAGTAAATGAAAATTTAGATTATTTAAAATATAAAAAAGTGGATCCTTATGGTGAAGAAGATTGGAGTGAATATGAAATAAAAAAGGATGATGTTTTTTATTTGTTTTTTTATGATAGTAATAATGAAAATGTTTATTTAGGTATAGGATCATCAGAATTTAAGGGGGAAAAAATTTATATTAGAATTATTAAGTCTGATAATATTGATATTGTTGGTGAAAGTGTTCCATTATCAGATGGTATTGTTGATACAATAAATAAAAATCAATATAGTGTTAATAAATTTAATTTTAAGAAATTTAAAGTTATTACAATTGTTAATGATTTTAGATTAAAAGATAAATATAATAATATTCATGAATCTATTAGAAAATATTTATATGATATTGTTAAAAAAACAAAAAATGAAATTATAAATTTCGAAAATGAATTAGATGAATTAGAAACTAATGTTATATCTCTTAAAAAATATGTTAAAACTGGTGATGAAGTACCAAATAAAGATGATATTGTTTTAGGTGAAAATGAATATATTTTATTCAAAACGACTAAAAATTCTGTTGGTGGTTCGGATTTAAAAGTTGGTATTTATACAGTAAGTAAACCAGATAAAGAAAAAGGTAGACATTTTGTAAATAAAGAAGATGGTTCAAAAGGATTAAGAATTGGTGATGATGCGTATAAAAAATTATTATCACAAAAATATTTGTTATTGAGATCTAAAAATGATTCAAATAATGCAACGTATGTTATTGGTGATTTAGAATTATATGATGAAATGGTTGAATACATTATAACAACAATAAATGATAATTTGAAAAAGAAAATTGAAGATAAAAGGAAGAAGTATAGAGAAATAATGAAAACCGTTCAAGAAAAACGAGATATTTTAAAAGAAAAACGAGAAAAATATTTAACATTTAGTTTTTCTGAAATAATTAAAAATTTGAAAAATTTATAAAAGAAAAAAAATAAGGTTATGAAAATAACCTTATTTTTTTATATTTGGAAATCTGGTTTCAATTCTATATAATATTACATTTAAAATTTTTTCTCCATGTTTTAATTTATCTCTAACATCAATTATTTGTTTTTTTATATTTTTTATTTGATTATCCATTTTATTTTTTAAAACATTTTTAATTACATCAATACTATTTTTTGATTCTAAAATTATTATATTATTATCCACAAGGTATTTTAATTGTGTAAAATATAAATTAGTATTTAATGATTCTTCATTAATCTTTGTATTATTGAAAGTTTTTTGTTGAAATGATATACCAATTTCACCTCTATATTTCTCTACTTCATCCCACCAATTATTTAAAAATATATCATTATTTTCATTTATATTTAATTGTGCATTATATTGATCGATAATAATACCTTTATTATTTTGTGATATATAATATATTGTAAAATCATTATATTTTTTATTTTTTATATCATTTATAGTAATATTTTTATTTGAATTTATAACATTTCCATTTTTTATTATAGTGTCAATTTCTATATTTAAATAATTTACTTTATCATTTATTTCTCTAAATAATTTTTCTACACCAATTTTGTTTCTAGTAATTTGTCTATTTCTCATTCTTATTAATGATCTTAATATATTTTCTCTATTTAATTTTTTAAATTTATATTTGATATCTTGAGTATTATCATATTTTTCAAAATTAATTCTAAAATTTTTTGTAATATAGAATATTGTTTCATTATTTTCGATTTCATCCCAATCATCTTCACCATAAGGGTCAATATCTATTAACTTAATTTTTTTGATTTCTTCTATAAATTTAGATATATCAAATGTGTCAAATGTTTTATGCATAAAATATTTTTTTATTTATATATTATTTTTTATATTTAAAATAAAATGAAATTAATAAAAATTAGAATAAATTTATTTTTATTTTTAATTAAATTAAAATATATTTATTTTAATAAATTTAAAATTAGAATAATGAAATATAAAATAGGTGATAAAGTTATTATTAAAAAAAATAATACATCACACCACAACTATGCAATTGGTGAAATTTATACTGTATTTAATGTATATACAAATAATAATAAATATACATTAAAATCAAAAGATGGATTAATTGGGAATTTAATATCTGAAAATGATATTACAACTTTTCATTATAATAAAAAATATTTAATTGACAAATTAAAAGAAATTGAAAAAGAAATTCAAATGAATGATGATATGATTTATTTTTTAAATGAAACAAAAGATACAAATGTTCAAATGGAAAAATTTATATCATGGCAAATTTTAAAAATTGCTAATTCAAAAGATAAAGATAATTTGATTAAAATGACTAGAATATTAAATTCAATGAATAATATTAATTATAATGACATATATAAAATAATACATTAATGATCAAAAATCCAAAAATATCAGAACGACTTAATACTATATTTAATCAATTAGGTATTGTATATATATCAACATTGGATATGGATTATTTAGATGTTGATGAGTCTAAAAATATGATAACTTTTATTACAACTAAAAATATAAAGATATCAAAAGATCCATGGAAATATGGTCGTAATAAAATAAAAATAGGTAAATTTTTAAATTTATATTTAAAACTAGAATCAATAGTATTAGAATATTTAGTTAATCAATATAAAACATTATATGATTTAAATAATCACAATTTTGATATTTTTAGTATTGTTAAAGGTGATGATATATGGAAATATTATCAAATAGAGAATTATAGTATATCAAATGGTTCATTAAAAACATCATGCATGTCTAATGCATCAAAAGAACAATTAAAATTTTATACTGATAATAAAGATACAATTCATTTATTAATTATAAAAGATAATATGAATAAAATAGTATCAAGAGCATTAATGTGGAAACTTGAAGATGGTACATATTATATTGATAGACCATATACAATCAATAATATTTATAATAATTATTATCAAGAATATGTGAAATATAATATG
>Ga0256827_10000215_pt1 | contig 34104 bp, 35 predicted proteins | sample CV84metaG_FD_185977 | JGI IMG/M metagenome (GOLD analysis project Ga0256827, IMG submission 185977) | Hydrothermal vent microbial communities from East Pacific Rise, Pacific Ocean - CV84 | ecosystem: Environmental > Aquatic > Marine > Hydrothermal vents | place: Pacific Ocean: East Pacific Rise...
TGAAAAGGGACTGTTGAAAAATATGCCGGGGATCGATATGACCTACGAAATGCCACAACAAAGCCATATCACCATACAACAAGAGGAAGAAGCACCTATCGAAAGGGTCTTACAATACCTGAGAGATAAAAAAGTGATTCGTGATGAATAAAATAACGCTAGAAATAAAGAAAATTAATAAGCATGAATAAAAACATACATCCGGTTTTCGACCGTATCATGAACCGGGAAGATAAAGAGAAACTCCTCAACCAACACTCTGTAGTTATTTGGTTTACAGGATTATCCGGTGCCGGAAAAACAACCGTAGCCCTTCATTTAGAACAAAAACTCTATGAGCTGGGTTACCTCACACAAATTCTCGATGGCGATAATATCCGCTCCGGTATTAATAATAATTTGAGCTTTACCGAAGCCGACCGACTGGAAAATATCCGCCGCATCTCCGAAGTAAGCAAACTATTAATACACAGCGGTGTGATTACCATTAATAGTTTTATTAGCCCTACCAAGGAAATCAGACAAATGGCCAAGGATATTATTGGCCGAGAAAATTTTATTGAAATATTTGTAAATACACCTATTGAAGTCTGCGAAGAACGCGATGTAAAAGGGCTCTACCAAAAAGCCCGCAGAGGTGAAATAAAAAACTTTACCGGTATCGACAGCCCCTTCGATGCTCCCGAAAACCCCGATGTGGAATTAAGAACGGATTTGTATAGTATCGAAGAGTCGGTGGAGCAATGTATGAAAGCGGTTTTGAGTAGGATAGAGAAGAAGAAATAGAGAAGGCTTGACCTGAGTGAGGTTTTGTTTTTGGCATGAAATAAAATTATTCTTAAAAATTTGCAAAAGACCAAATAACGAGTAATTTTGTTACTCAATAACGCATAATATCAGCCAAATATTAAAACGCTCATTATCAGTTAGGTTCTCAAAAAGAACTGTGACTTAGGAGGCGAAGCTGTGGGCGGAGCATAAACTGAAAAGTTTAAAGATAGCTAAGAATGATAAAACATAATTAAAAGCCTTTTGGGCGTAAGGAATAGTAAAATGCCCTTCGGGCGTAAAAGATGGTAAAGGATAGTAAAAGCCCTACGGACGTAAAGTATAGTAAGGTTTTTTACAACACTTTACAATATCTTACAACCCCTTACAACACTTTACAATTTATTACAATTCACCCAGCACCCAGTACCTAGTACCCAATACCCAATACCCAGCACCCAATACCCAATACCTATAAAGCAAATGCTAGACACCCTAATCACCTCAAAAACCAGAATTAAATTGATGTTAAAGTTTTTTCTTAATAGCAAGGAAGAATCTTATCTTCGTGGTTTAGAAGAAGAATTTGGAGAGTCCAGCAATAGCATACGCCTGGAGTTGAATAAGTTTGAGAAAGCAGGCCTATTAAATTCCCGCAGCCAGGGAAACAAAAAACTCTTTCGTGCCAATACCAAGCATCCCTTATTCCCCGATATACACAATATCTTACTCAAGCATATAGGTTTCGATGAGATTGTAAATAAAGTAGTGAAAAACCTGGGCGATATTAAAAAAGTATATTTGGTGGGTAAATTAGCCAAAGGCCTCAATTCCGATATCATTGATTTAATCTTTGTGGGTGACGATATTAATAAAAACTACCTCCTGGAACTGATAGATAAAACCGAAAAAATCATCAAACGTCATATCCGTTATATGGTCTTTTCCATCAACGACACAGAAGCCTATATCCAACAAGAGAGTAAAAACAATATGTTACTACTTTGGAAACGGGAAGTTTAAATGAGTTAAGAAGTTAAGAAGCTCGGAAGCCTACCTGCCATCCTTTTCGGGAGGTAAATCGGGAGGTAAACCGGCAGGCAAAACCTTATAACCCTGAGCTTGTCGAAGGGCAAAACCTCACAACTTTTCTGCGAAGTTAAAGTGGAATGCTGAGCGGAGTCGAAGCATGTAAATTTCTGGTAAAGTAAACCTCAGGCAAAAAATGAAATAATGAAAACACCTAATGACAGCCCTTAAACAAAAAGCAGCCAAAGGAGTCTTATGGAGCGCGATTGAACGCTTCTCTGCACAGGGGGTGCAGTTTGTATTAGGGATCATTGTGGCTCGTCTTTTGCTACCAAGTGATTATGGTTTAATAGGGATGCTGGCCATTTTTATGGCTATTTCTCAAACTTTTATTGATAGCGGTTTTGGTACGGCTTTAATACAAAAAAAAGACAGGGATGAGTTGGATTTCTCCACCACATTTTATTTTAATATTATTGTAGCCCTGTTTTTTTATGGGGTATTGTTTGTTTCTGCCCCTTTAATTGCAGATTTCTATAAGCAACCCATATTAATTTCTTTAACACGTGTGGTTGGTTTAAGTATTATTATCAATTCTTTTGCGGTTGTTCAAAGAACGAAATATACTATTAATCTTGATTTTAAAACACAAACAAAGGCCTCTTTATCCTCTATTCTGATTTCAGGAGTTATAGGTATTTACTTAGCTTATACGGGTTACGGTGTGTGGGCTTTGGTATGGCAAGCATTAGTTCGCAGATTAACAAATACAATAGTTTTATGGCTTTATTCCAGGTGGTTGCCAAGAGAAGGGTTTTCTTATACAAGATTTAAGAAGTTGTTTTCTTTTGGATCAAGATTGCTTGCATCAGGTCTTATCGATACTCTTTATGGAAATATTTACCTTATTATTATAGGAAAATTTTTTTCCGCAAGTCAATTAGGATTTTATACAAGAGCTAAACAATTTAATGATTTTCCTTCTTCAAATATTACAGGAATACTAAGCCGTGTCACATTTCCAATGTTGAGTACCTTGCAGGATGATGATACAAAACTTTTATTAACCTACCGTAAGTTAATAAAACTATCTGCTTTGGTGATTTTCCCCTTAATGATGGGTTTGGCTGCGCTAGCGGATCCATTAATACGTTTGATATTAACGGATAAATGGGTAGATTCTATATGGATGCTACAACTTTTAACTTTTGCAGGGATGTGGTATCCTGTTCAAGCATTAAACCTTAGTATTTTGAATGTTAAAGGGCGCTCTGATCTTTTTCTACGTTTAGAAATTATTAAAAAAGTAATAATTACCATTATTTTAGTTATAAGCATCCCTTTTGGGCTAAAGTGGATGATAATTGGACAAATTATAATTGCTTATTTGGTATTAACGATAAATACTTATTATACAAAACGAATCATTGGTTATGGTTTTTTTCAGCAAATGGAGGATTTATTAAAAGTTTTATTATTAAGTTTTTCGATGGGAACTTTAATTTATTTTACAATACCATTAATTCAAGGGAATATGCTTAAATTAATTGTAGGTATTTTGGAGGGGGTCGTTTTTTATACGCCAATTGCGTGGTTTTTTAATATTGGCGAAATCAAATATTTGCCAACTTTATTGAAATTTAAATAGATGAAGAATACAGAAAATATTTTAGTTACCCAACCAACGCTTCCGAATCTTGATGAGTTTATAGAATCTCTAAAAGAGATTTGGGAAAGCAAATGGATTACCAATAATGGTCAGTTTCATCAAGAATTTGAAAAAAAGTTAGCAGAGCATTTGGGTGTAAAATATATTTCCCTTTTTGCCAATGGCACCTTAGCTTTAATGACGGCTATTCAGGCATTGGGTTTAAAAGGAGAAGTGATTACAACGCCTTACTCCTTCGTCGCCACAGCTCATTCTTTGTTATGGAATAAGATTACGCCTGTTTTTGTTGATGTGGATGAGTATGGGAACCTTGATCCGGATAGAATTGAAGCTGCCATTACGGATAGAACAATGGGGATTTTACCGGTACATGTATACGGTAACCCCTGTCAACACCAAAGAATTAAAGCAATAGCAGATAAGCACAACTTAAAATTATTATACGATGCCGCCCATGCATTTGGCGTAGAAGAATATGGGAAATCCATTCTTAATTATGGAGACTTATCAATTTTGAGTTTTCATGCGACTAAGGTATTTAATACCGTTGAAGGAGGAGTCATTATATCTCATACCCCTGAAATGAAAAAGCATATTGATCATTTAAAGAACTTTGGTTTTGAGGATGAAGTTACAGTTACAGAAGTAGGAATTAATGCTAAAATGAATGAATTGCAGGCAGCTTATGGTTTATTGCAACTAAAGACCATTGATGAAAATATTCAAAAACGATTGGAAATAGCAAACACTTATAGGTCTTTATTATCAGATATTGACGGCATTAGTTTTTTTAAGGATATTGAAAACGTTAAACATAACTACTCTTATTTTCCCATTTTTATTGATAAAGATGAATATGGATTAAACCGTGATGACTTATATCAAAAACTAAAAGATTATGGTATTTATGGAAGACGGTATTTTTATCCTTTAATTACAGAATTTCCTCCGTATAATAAATTAGGCTCTAATAAACCTAAAGAATTATCACAGGCGAAACAATTGGCTGATGAAGTTGTCTGTTTGCCAATTTATCCTGATCTTTCAGAGGAAGCTATTGAAAAAACAACTGGAATAATTTGTAAGTAATGTTATTCAATTCAATAGAGTTTGCAATATTTTTACCGATTGTATTTATATTATATTGGTTTGTTACGAATACTAATTTAAAAATTCAGAATTTATTAATTGTTGTAGCAAGTTATATTTTTTATGGATGGTGGGATTGGAGATTTCTTTCACTTATTTTATTTAGCTCTATTGTTGACTATTCAGTTGGTATTGGGTTATCAAAACAAAGAAATCATGTAAAAAGAAAGTTATTACTTTGGACGAGTATAGTTGTTAATCTTGGCTTTTTAGGGTTTTTTAAGTATTATAATTTCTTTTTAGATAATCTTGTAGAAGCATTTACTTTTTTAGGAACGCCCATAAATCCACAAGGATTAAACATTATTTTGCCAGTAGGGATTAGTTTCTATACTTTTCAAACATTAAGTTATAGCATAGATGTATATAAAAGAAAACTTGAACCAACGAAGGATTTTATAGCTTTTTCGGCTTTTGTTAGCTTTTTCCCACAATTAGTAGCAGGGCCAATAGAGAGAGCTACAAATCTTTTACCTCAGTTTTTAGAAAAGCGAAAATTTGATTATGCAAAAGCTGTAGACGGTTTAAGACAAATACTTTGGGGGTTATTTAAAAAGGTTGTTATTGCTGATAATGCAGCTGAGATTGCTAATCAAATTTTTAATAATTCATTAGATTATTCGGGTAGTACCTTATTATTAGGAGCTGTGTTTTTTGCGTTTCAGATATATGGTGATTTTTCTGGATATTCTGATATTGCTATTGGTACTTCTAGATTATTTGGTTTTAATTTAATGCAAAATTTTGCATTTCCTTATTTTTCAAGAGATATCGCAGAATTTTGGAGACGATGGCATATATCATTATCAACTTGGTTTCGCGATTATTTATATATCCCATTAGGGGGAAGTAGGGGCGGAATAGGAATAAAAGTTAGAAATATTTTTATTATATTTATTGTGAGTGGCTTTTGGCACGGTGCTAATTGGACTTTTATCATTTGGGGGGGGCTTAATGCTGTTTACTTTTTGCCATTATTACTGCTTAATAAGAATAGAGTAAATACTGATATCGTTGCCCAAGGTAAATATTTCCCTTCTATTAGAGAGTTCTTTAAAATACTGCTAACTTTTGGTTTGACAGTTTTAGCATGGGTGTTTTTCAGAGCCGAAAATTTGGGACATGCGTTGAATTATTTATCAACTATTTTCTCAAAAAGTATTTTTAATATTCCTGATTACCCTAATAACAAACATGCCTTAATAACATTAGTTTTAATTATTATTTTAATTATTATTGAATGGATTGGTCGGGAAAGAGAGTATGCATTAGAGACTTTAGGAGTTAGTTGGAACAGAATTTTTAGGTGGATGTTTTATTATGGTATAACAATTACTATTTTTTGGTTTGCAGGTAAACAACAGCAATTTATCTATTTTCAGTTCTAATGTTTGGTAATGAACTTTTTTAAGAAATTAGCAATAGAGATTATATAGGAATGTGGAGATTTATTAAGAATATATTTGTTTTTTTCTTGATCTTAATTTTTTATATGTTTTTTACTTATGAGTTTAATTCATATAGTAATAGTTTTAATAAGTGGGGTTTTACAGAGAATGTTTTAATTATGGGAGATTCTCATATAAAATATTCGTTAAATCCAAAAGATTTTTATTCTGCAAAAAATATATCGCAAGAATCAGAGCCATATTATATTACTTTTTTAAAATTGAAAAGAATCTTAAGTAATAATTCTGTAGACACTCTTTTACTTGGGTTTTCGTATCATAATATTTCAACATTTAATGATAGAAAACTAATTAGTCCTAAATGGTCAACTGAGATGTTCAAGAGAATTTATCCGATTTACGATTTTGACGAAATTCCTGATGTTGAAATAGATAAACAAAGGTATGTAAAAACTATTATCAAGAAAATGTGTTTGTTACCAAAGTGGAGTAGTTCGAAAAGTTATATTGGCTCTTTTTCTTGTAGTAAAGGTTCAAATACAAATGATTATCAAGCTGTAATCAAAAGACATTATTTTAATAGGGAAAATAAAGAGAGCATATCGAGTATTCAAATAAATTATCTATATCGAATTATTGACTTATGTGATGAGAATAATATGAAATGCTTCTTGATTTCAACGCCTGTTACGTATAATTATTACAAAAGAGTCCCCAAACTTTTTGTAAATGAATATTCAAAAGTGAAAGAATTACTTTATAAAAAAAGTGTAATTGTCATTGATAAAAGTCAAAATAATTATAGTGAGGATTATTTTCTAAATTCGGATCATCTTAATTGCAAAGGGGCTAATCAATTTACAAAAGAAATTATAAAACAGATAACAGAGAATTTAGATGAATAATATTCCATTTTTTATTTTAGGTAACCCAAGGTCTGGGACGACTTTATTTAGATTGATGCTTAATAGTCATCCTTCTATAGTTGTTCCCCCAGAGTCAGGTTTTATGCAATGGTGGTATAATAAGTATGGAAACACTACAAAGCTTGATTTTGATAATATAGTATTTATCGAGAAATTGGTTAAAGATATTTTAAGTTCTAAAAAAATTGAAGAATGGAGTCTTACTACGAATGATTTAATAGATATAATTCCCGATAATAGGCCAAAAAATTATGCAGAGTTTTGCGTATTAGTTTATAAATTATATGGAATATCAAAAGGCAAGAAAGATTTTATTATTGGAGATAAAAACAATTATTATATCAATCATTTGGATGTATTAAATAAGATTTATCCTCAAGCTAAATATATTCATTTAGTTAGAGATGGTAGAGATGTCGCAAGTTCGTATTTGAATCTTAATAAAATAGATTCAAAATCAGTATATAAGCCGAATCTACCTGTTGATATTGAAGATATTGCTAATGAATGGAAAAATAATGTTGATGCAATTGATTCATTTATTAAGCAGAAAAGTTCATTGAAGGTTAAATATGAAAGTTTGATTACTAAACCTGAAGAGACTCTTAGAATAGTCACAGATTTTTTGCAAATAGATTATTCTCATGAAATGCTTAATTATTATAATAAGGATAATTTTGATGAACCTAATTCTACAATTGATTGGAAGAAAAAAACAATGAAAAAAGTTGATAGTAGTAACCTTAATAAGTATAAAAAGGTTCTTAGTATTGAACAAATAAACAAGTTTAATAATATAGCAGCAACTACTCTTAAAAGAAATGAATATTAGAGATTATTAGTATTTATAACATTAAGTTTATCAAATGATATATCATATAACATTTCCTCATAAGCCGTTCTTAGAAAGTTCTCTGCATCATTTTGAATCAGTACGCCCAGGCATTAATAAAGTAATTTTATTAACAAATAAACAGAATGAAAGAAATCCATGTAGTGTTACTAATGATATTCTACTTTATAAAGGAGCCCTTTCTGCTGATGTTGTTGATATGGTAAATAGTTCAGAATGTTCAGGAGTGTTTATTTATTGGTTGACAGATGAATTAATGGAACTAGTATTAAAAATTGATAAGAATATTCCTATTTATTGGCGTAGTTATGGGCCTGATATTAACAATATTCTTTATAAAGATACCAAAGGGTTTTATGAAAAAGAAACAAAAAAATTAATTAGTAATAACCTTTTTAAACATTTTGCTAAAAACTTATTTAGGCCTTTATTTCATTATTTAAATGGCACGTTGAAAATACAAAATTCAGCTTTCAAAAAAAAAGAACTATTTCTAAGAAGGATTAATTATGTAGGCACAGTTACAAACTACGAATTTGAACAAATCAATAAGTTTTTACCAAATTTTAGTGCAAAAAAATTAGTTTCAATATTAATAAATCCAAATCCTATTCCTATATTAAGTAGAGTTGAAGGAAGAGATATTATGGTAGGACATAGTAGTTTTCCGATTCTTAACCATGTTGATGTTTTTGATAAGTTGAGTAATATAGGTTTAGTAGACAATAAAATTATTGTTCCGTTAAGTTATGGAAATAGAGAATATGGAGATAAAGTTATAAATTATGGTAAAAAACTATTTGGGAGTAAACTAATCCCTTTAATAGAATACTTACCACTTGAGAAATACAATGAGGTGATTAATCAATGTAATACCTTTATACTTAATAGTCTTGTACAGCAAGGTGGGGCGAATATTCGTCACTTTTTATTGACAGGAAAAAAAGTATATATTCACCATAATAATCCGTTGTTTATTGATTTAGTTAATCAGGGTTTTAAGTTGTTTTCAATACAAAGAGATCTAACATTTGAACATTTATACAATTATCAGATATCTCAAAAGGACAAAGAACGTAATAGAATATTAGTTTTGGATTTATTTTATAGTGAGGAAGCAATTCGAAATCATACAAATAAAATAATTAAAGTTTTAGGAGGATAAATAAAAATGAAAGAAATGGATGTAGTAATACTATGTGGGGGTAAGGGTACCCGTCTAAGTGAAGAAACGATAATGAAGCCAAAACCCATGGTTGAGATTGGTGGAAAACCAATATTATGGCATATTATGAAGTATTATAGTTCCTTTGGTTATAACCGGTTTATTTTGGCACTTGGTTATAAAGCAGATTATATTAAGGAATTTTTTTATAATTATAAAGTTGTAAATAGTGATTTTACTCTTGATATGAAACCAGATTCTGAGCCTGTGTTTCATAGCTCCTCAGATGAAAGTAATTGGGAAATTACGTTTATAGATACAGGGTTAGATACACTAAAGGGCGGGCGTATTAAAAGACTTGAGAAGCATATTAAATCAGAGAATTTTCATCTTACATATGGTGATGGTGTAAGTAGTGTTGACATACAGGGCCTTGTTAACTATCATATGAAACATGGAAAAAAGGCAACAGTTACAGCAGTAAGACCACCCTCTAGATTTGGTGAGATGTTAATTAATGACGATGATGTGGATGTATTTGATGAGAAATCGCAAATGCATACAGGCTATATAAATGGAGGTTTTTTTGTTTTGAATAAGTCTATACTAGATTATTTAGATGAGGATGAAAAGTGTGATTTTGAGTTCGGACTTTTACAACAGATAGTAAAAGAAAAGCAGTTAAAGGCATTTAAACACCATGGATTTTGGCAATGTATGGATAATGTAAGAGAGAGAGATTTTTTAAATAAATTAATTGACGAGGATAAAGCTCCTTGGATGAATTGGTAAATTATGTTTGGAAATATATATAAAGGAAAAAAAGTATTAATCACAGGAAATACTGGATTTAAAGGGAGTTGGTTGACAACATGGCTACTGAAATTAGGAGCTGATGTTTATGGAATATCAAAAGATATTCCAACGAATCCATCGATGTTTGAGGCGTTGGGTCTCAAAGATCGAATAGTTTTTTATAAAGAAGATGTGTGTGATTATATGAAGGTTAGAAGCATTATTCAAGATGTTGAACCTGATTTTGTTTTTCACTTAGCTGCCCAGCCTATTGTTGTTACATCATACCTGGATCCTCTTACAACAATTTCAACAAATGTTTTGGGGACAACAAATGTTTTGGAAGCTTTAAGAGTTCTTAATAAACAATGTGTTGCTGTTATAATAACAAGTGATAAGTGTTATGATAATGTTGAATGGGTATGGGGTTATAAAGAAACCGATCCATTAGGAGGCAAAGATATATACAGCGGTTCAAAAGGCGCAGCAGAATTGATCATTAAATCATATTATAATTCATTTTTCAGAAACCCGGATGTATCTAAAGTAAAAGTGGTTTCTGTTCGAGCAGGAAATGTTATAGGAGGTGGAGATTGGGCTGATTATAGAATTGTTCCAGATTGTATTAAAGCATGGGTAAATGGTGAAAGTGTAGAAATACGAAGTCCTGAAGCGACTCGACCTTGGCAGCATGTACTCGAACCTTTAAGTGGATATTTACAAGTAGCTCATGAATTGTATAAAGATGATAGTCTAAACGGGGAAAGCTTTAATTTTGGGCCACATTCAGAATATTCAAAAACAGTTAAGGACCTATTGGATGATTTAAGTAAATATTGGGAGTTAAAACAGGAGCCTTCTTATATTTCTGAAATTACGTCTGATTTCCATGAGGCTGGCCTCTTAAAGTTGAATTGTGATAAAGCCCTATTTTATATTAAATGGTTACCTACGCTAGGCTATGATGAGTTAATTAGATTTACAAGTACTTGGTATTATAGTTTTTATTTAGATAATGTTAATATGTTAGACATTACTACAAAGCAGATAAAAGAATATGAACAAGCCTCGTTAATAAAAAGAATAAAATGGACAAAATAAGTATTAAGGGAGTAGAACTTACGAAACTGAAAATAATTGAACATCCAATGGGTGATGTTTTTCATGGACTAAAAAAATCAGATGATGGTTATAAAGGTTTTGGTGAAGCCTATTTTTCTACTATCAAACATAAGGTTATAAAACCTTGGAAGAAACATGTTAAGATGACCCTTAACTTAATCGTTCCGATTGGTGAAATTAGATTTGTGATGCATGATAATAGAGAAAACAGCGAAACTAATGGACAGTTTTTTGAAGTAACTTTATCGTTAAAAAATTATTGTAGGCTGACAGTACCTCCTAATATTTGGGTGTCGTTTCAAGGTATTGGAACTACTGATAACCTATTACTTAATATTGCAAATTTAGAGCATGATCCAAATGAAATTGTACGTGGCGAATTAGATTTGTTTGCATATGATTGGACTGTTTATTAATTATGCCTTAGTTTCAATAAACATTTTAAATTTTAAGAACAAAAAATATGGTAGAGTCACCTGTATTGTTAATAACATTTGCTAATCCCGAATATACAAGGAAGACATTTGAAGCAATTAAAAAAGCTGAGCCGAAGATTTTATACTTTTATTCAAATAAGGCTCGAGAAGATAATAGTGATGAGCTATTTAGAAATAATACAGTAAGAGAATTAATCGAAGAGATTGATTGGGACTGTGAAGTTAAAACATTTTTTAGAGATGAGTATGTGGACGTATATACTTCTCTTTGGGGAGCAATTGATTGGATATTTGAAAATGAAGAACAGGCAATCATATTTGAAGATGATTGTGTTCCTTCTCAAGCATATTTTGATTTTTGTGACCAGTTACTACCAAAATTTAAGGATGATTTAAGAGTTTGGGTGATTAGTGGTAATAATTTTATAGAAGGCTATAATCCAAATGGATATGATTATATTTTTTCTCGTTTCCCTTTTATGTATGGTTGGGCTACTTGGAAGTCAAGATGGGATAAGGTTTTAAGAGAAGGTATCCCTTTTGATGAGATGAAGGATTACAGATTATATAAACAATTATTTGTTTCTGACTATGCTGCTAAGCAAAGAGAGTATTTAGCAGAGGCTACTCGTTATAGTAATGCTTGGGATTATGTTCTTCATTCAACAATGAATTGTAATGGAGGAATGGGAATTGTTCCAGTTATTAATCTTGTATCAAATATTGGAGTAACGGGAGTTCATCAAAAGAAAGCAAGTAAGTTTGTGCATAATAGGGAAGTGAGTAGTAGAAATTATTATAGAATTGAATCAGCACCACCATTTATAGTACCTGATTTTAAGTATGATCAGCGTTTCTCAAAAGCTTTGTTTAAGAGAAGATTATTTGTTAAGAAAATGATAAAATGGGTAAAAAATATAATAAATAAGTAAATATGAGATTTGTAATTAGAATAATTGATTTTTTTTTGGATATTATATTTTTTAATGTATTAACTAGATTGTATTTTAGTTTTAAAGTTCGATTTATTTATCGTAGAATACATAAAGTCAAAGGGCAAAATATGGTGAATAAAATTAGGCAAAAGGGACTTGATTTTAGAATTCATGGTGATATCGAAATAAATGATTTTAGAAAACTTGTTGTTGGAAACCATGTGAGAATTGGAAAAGGAGGATATTTAAGTTGTGAAGGAGGTTTAGTAATAGGAGATAATGTTCAAATTAGTAGAAATGTTTTAATTTTTACAAATAATCATAATATTAATTCAACAACTATCCCATATGATAATACATTTGTTGATAAGAAAGTTGTTATAGGTAATTCAGTATGGATTGGAATGAATGTAACTATTGCGCCAGGAACAATTATTGGTAACGGAGCAATCATTGGTATGGGGGCAGTTATCTCCGGTATTATTCCTGAAGGAGCAATCGTAGTCGGGGCGAAACATAGAATTATTGGAAATCGGAATATGAAAAAGTTTAATAAAAAATCATTAGATAAGAAGTTTTTTGGACTTCTTTTCCCTGATAGTTAAGGCGTTAATAAAAACATTATATTATTAAATGAAGAAGATACTTTTTGTTCACCATTCAGCAGCTTGGGGAGGTGCCCCAAGTTGTATGATAAATATTATTAATAGCCTTGATAAGGCAAAATATGAAGTTGAAGTACTTCTATTGAAGAATTCTATTGTTGCTTCAAAATTAGAGGAGAATGGGATTAAATATCGTATTGCAGATTCAATTTTTTATTGTAAGTATTATAAATTCTTTCCTCATAGTGAAGCTGGTTATATTAAATGGTATCAGATATACACCTTCATAGAGTATAGTATTCTTTGGTTATTGTCTCGTTATATATATGCTGAAAAGGAATTATCAAAAAGTGATGTTGATATTATTCATCTTAATTCATCAGTTTTAACTGATTGGTTGGCTCCATCAAGAAGAAAAGGGAAAGTTATAATTCATATAAGAGAACCATTTAGAAGAGGGAGGGTTGACATACTTCATCATTTTTTTAAGTTTTTGATAAAAAAACATGCTAATCAAATTATAGCTATTAGTAAAGATAATTCAAGAAGAATAGGAATTCTTAAGGCAACTAAGGTTATTTATGATTATTGTAGTTTTACACAATCTGAACCTTCATTAAATTCGTATGAATCGAAAAAAGTTCTATATCTGGGAGGTTCTAGCCCAAGTAAAGGGTTTTATACCTTAGTTGCTTCGTTGGATTATTTGGGAAAAGATGTTGTTGTTTATTTTGGTGGTCATTATACAATTGATAAAAAACCTCGGAATATTATTAAACTAATAATCTATTATATATCTAACGCAAAAAAGAGAGAAAAAGCATTAAAGAAGATTGAAGGCCATCCGAATGCTAGACTTATTGGTTTGATATATGATGTTGGGAGATATTTAGAAGATGTTTGTTGTCTTGTATCTCCTTTCTCTGTTCCTCATTTTTCATGCCCAGTCATAGAGGCACATTCATTTATGAAACCTGCAATTGGTTCAAATGTTGCTGGTATGGAAGAGATTATTGAACATGAAATGAATGGATTAATTGTTCCAAAAAATGATGCGAGAGCACTTGCTGTATCAATTAATTCACTTACAGGTGATTGTGTTAAGGCAATGAAATATGGAAAAAACGGGTATGCTATTGCTTCAAAGAAATTCACATCTCAAAATATTCAGCAATTTATAGATTTATATAATAAAATATCGTTAGAATAGGATAAAAAAAATTATAATTGATAAAATTCTTAGAGATTGTTTTATGAAGATAAAAATACAGATACAAGATATATTTTTTTTAGCTTTTATAGGTTCTGCTACCTTAGGTGTAATTTCTCGAAATTTGCCATTAGGAATGGGTAGTACTTTTTATGTTTGGTCTCCAATTGTATTAATTCTTATTTTGAGCTATCGTTCATCTGTATTTACAAAGGAATCTGTAAGAATAATACTCCTTTATGGTATTTTGTCAGTAGGTGTTTTGCAGTATTCTTTATGGAGATATATGAGTGACTGGAATCGGATTCATATTTTTCTTGAGTTTTATTATTTGTTTGTAACAACGGCAGTCTTGTTTTATTATTTGAGTAGGGGTAGCTTTAGTAGTTTTGGTTGGTTAAGTAAGTGGGCCTTTATATTTATTATTATTTCGCTTATATTGACCAATATAGCACTTTATTTAGATCCATATATTGTTCGTGATTCTGCTAGCAGTGGTGATTTCTCTTCTTACCAGAGGGCAATTTTTTCTTATACAGGTGCTATGGGATATGGTTATCTTCAAGCTATAATCACTTTAATTCCAATTTTAATTTATTATATAAAAAGGAAGATAAGGATGGTTTTTTCTACAAAAGTACTTATTGTAATTTTATTGGTAATAATAATTACTGAGATACGTGCACAAGTATTTGCAAATATACTTGTAACATTTTTAATATTAACATTAGCTCTTTTCGGGTTAAAAAATTGGAAAGCATCATTTTTTTCACTCATTTTTGTTATAGGATTATTCCTTATCACACCTATATCATTTTTTACGAGTAGTCTTAATTCGATAAGCTTACTCTTTGATTCAGATTCCGAGATTTATTATAAACTAACAGATCTTTCTGTATTTATTGAAAACCCAGATATAGACACCTCTACTGGAGTTGGTGCTAGGACAGAGCGCTACCCTCTACTCTATAGAGCATTAATTGCTAATCCGTTTTTTGGGAATACATCATATAACAGTTCATTAAATATAGAATTAGGGGGGCATTTGTATTGGATGAATAGGCTTGCGCTTTGGGGTATATTTGGTTTTCTTTTTTTTATTTATGTTTTATATAAAATATTTAGTAACATAATACCTTTATTTAATCATGATTTTCAATTTTATTATTTCATTTCAATTCTATCAGTTATTTTTTTAGGATTAATTAAAGCTGTTGGTGGTATTCATATGTGGCTTATGTTAATTGTAATTATTCCAGGCATGTATTTTTACCCATTAATTGATAAGAAAAGAATTCAACAGAATAAAGAAATAGCTTTTGATTCTAAAGTTGTTCCTGATAAAGATAAAGGGGTATACTAAAAACTATTGCTTTGGAAATATAATAATATTTATTAGTAATTTATAGATAATAATGAAGATTAAAAAACTCCTAATCACAGGTGGCACAGGGTCCTTCGGGAAAGCTGTCCTCAACCGTTTCCTAAATACTAATGAATTCTCAGAAATCAGAATCTTTAGTAGAGATGAAAAAAAGCAGGATGATCTGCGTAAGAAATTAATGAATCCCAAAGTAAAATTTTACCTAGGGGATGTGCGTGATAAACGTTCAGTTGATACCGCTATGAATGGGGTAGATTATGTATTTCATGCCGCAGCACTCAAGCAGGTTCCTAGCTGTGAGTTTTTCCCTATGCAGGCTGTACGTACCAATGTGTTGGGGACGGAGAATGTATTGGATTCGGCGATTCAGTATGGTGTTAAGAATGTGGTGGTGCTTTCTACCGATAAAGCCGTTTACCCTATCAATGCCATGGGTATCTCTAAAGCTATGATGGAAAAGGTGATGGTGGCTACTTCGCGCAATGCTAATGGCACTATCATTTGTGGTACGCGTTATGGCAATGTGATGGCTTCACGTGGTAGCGTGATTCCTCTTTTTGTGGAACAAATGAAAGCCAATCAACCGCTTTCTATCACCGACCCCCATATGACTCGCTTTATGATGACCCTGGATGATGCTGTGGATTTGGTGCTTTATGCTTTTCATCATGCCAATCCGGGAGATATCTTTGTTCAAAAAGCGCCGGCTGCTACCATAGATACTCTGGCTAAAGCGCTTATAGATTTATATCAGTCGGACTCTGAAATAAAGTATATCGGCACACGCCATGGAGAGAAGCTTTTCGAATCATTAGTCAGCAAAGAAGATATGATGAATGCGGAAGATATGGGCGATTACTATCGCATTCCGGCAGATAACCGCGACCTTAACTATAATAAATTCGTCAGCGAAGGCGAAGGACAAATAGAAGCTACCAATGAATACCACTCGCATAATACTAAGATATTGGATGTGGCGGGGATGAAGGAACTTTTATTGAAACTTCCGGAAATTAGGGAAGACTTGGATGGGAAAAGTTAAAAAGATAAAAGTACAAAGGATAAAGATAAAAGTACAAAGTAAAAAGATAAAAGTACAAAGTACAAAGACGAAAGTACAAAGTGCAAAGATAAAAGTGGGTATATGAATGATTTGGGAGAAAGATTATTTAATTTTGCGATTAGAGCTATAAAATACCTTCGGATACTTTCTAATTCTACTGAATACAGAGTTATTCGTTATCAACTTACAAAGAGTGCAACTTCAAGTGGTGCAAATTATGAAGAGGCTCAGGCGGGTTCCTCTCGTGCTGATTTTAGCAATAAAACAAGAATTGCTCTTCGGGAAATGCGTGAATCGAATTATTGGTTAAGAATTATTCATGGTCTAATTGAAAATCCTGATGATAAAGAATTAATCTGGTTAATTCAAGAATCAAAAGAATTAAAAAACATATTGGGTTCCATAGTACAGAAAACCAGGACAAAATAAATAGCTGTCAAGAGTATTAAATATCTTATTTTAAACTTTTGTCTTATATAAATCTCTAATAGAATTAACTTTTTCACTTTAAACTTTTGTCTTTTATCTTACATAAACCAAAGCAATGACTAATCACCAATCACCAATCACAAGCCCTCAATTAAAAATAGGCATTACAGGTCAAGCCGGATTCGTCGGCACGCATTTATACAACTTTCTAGGATTACAGGAAGAAGTAGAAAGAGTGCCATTTAAAGATGAGTACTTTTCAAAAGAAAAAGATTTAGAGAACTTTGTTCAAAAGTGTGATGTGATTGTTCACTTAGCTGCTATGAATCGTCATGGTGACCCGCAGGTAATTTACGATACGAATATAGACTTGGTAAATAAACTCATCAATGCTTGTGAGACAACAAATTCAAGACCTCATATTCTTTTTTCCTCTTCCACTCAAGAAGAAAAGGACAATCTTTACGGCAAATCGAAACATGATGGGAGAAAGCTATTGGAGGAATGGGCAGATAGAAACAATGCCAAATTCACTGGATTAATTATCCCCAATGTCTTTGGCCCTTTCGGCAACCCCTACTATAATTCTTTTATTGCTACCTTCTGTCATCAGTTAACTCACGGTGAACAACCAAAAATAGATATTGATGGCGAAGTGAAGCTTATTTATGTCGGCGAGTTAGTGAATAAAATTTGGCAAGAGATAAATAAAAAAGGAATCAGTGAAAATCTGCACAATCAGCGTCATCTGTGTTCTATTCCTTTTACATCACAAATAAAGGTTTCAAAAGTTCTAAATCTACTAGAATCCTATAAAGAAAATTATTTCCAAAAAGGCATCATCCCAAATCTTGATAACGAATTTGAGAAAAACCTCTTTAATACCTTCCTTTGCTATATCGACCATAAAGAATTCTTTCCATTTCATTTGACTAAACATTCTGATGATAGAGGAAGTTTTGTGGAAACGGTGAAACTCCATTCAGGAGGGCAGGTGAGTTTCTCCACCACCGTCCCGGGAATTACACGAGGCAATCATTATCATACCCGTAAAGCAGAACGTTTTGCTGTGATTAAAGGGAAAGCCCGAATAGAACTCAGGAAAATAGGAACAGAAGAAGTGTTAAGCTTCGAGTTAGATGGAGAAAACCCCAGCTTTGTAGATATGCCTATTTGGTATACACATAATATTACCAACATTGGCGATGAAGAGCTTTATACCATCTTTTGGATTAATGAACATTATGTGGCTGAGGATGGGGATACGTTCTTTGAGAAAGTTTAATCAAAAAAAAAGATAAAAGACAAAAGTACAAAGATAAAAGAACAAATACAAAAGTGTTAAGATGAAATCAAGAGTAATTATTATAAGCCAATACTTTTATCCTTTTACTTTGTCCTTTTGTCTTCTATAGTTAATAAATAAAAATATGCAGAAACTAAAAATAATGACAGTAGTAGGCACCAGGCCGGAAATTATCCGTCTCTCCGCCACCATTAAGCTACTCGACAAATACACCAACCAGGTTTTCGTCCATACCGGGCAAAACTATGATTACGAACTCAATGAGATTTTCTTCGATGATTTGGGCTTACGTAAACCCGATCATTTTATGAATGTCAGTCGTGATTCCTTGGGCGCTGCCATTGGCGATATATTCAAAAAGACCGAAGAGATTATTGAATTAGAAAAACCCGATGCCCTTTTGGTTTTGGGTGATACCAATTCTTGTCTCTCAGCTTATATGGCCAAGCGTAAACATATCCCCATCTTTCATATGGAAGCAGGCAACCGCAGCTCCGATTTTAATGTCCCCGAAGAAATCAACCGCCGGGTGATCGACCATATTGCAGATTTCAACCTGGTGTATACCGAACATGCTCGGCGACACCTCCTGAGTGAAGGATTACAACACCGCCGCATCTACCTCACCGGTTCCCCTATGTGGGAGGTCCTCCAACAGAATATGAAGAAAATAGAGAATTCAAATATCTTAGAGGAACTATCCAAACAAATCCAAGAAAATCTGCGTAAATCCGCCCAATCAGCGCATGACCTGAGCGAAGTCGAAGGTTCATCAGCGTTCCATTTAAGCCCGAAGGGCTATTTCATGGTTTCCGTTCATAGAGAAGAAAATGTAGATAACCCCGAAAACCTAAAAAAAATCCTCACTATCCTAAATAAGCTAGCTGAGCAATATAAACTACCCGTTATAGTTTCAACTCATCCCAGGACTCGCAAACGTATCGAGGCTTTAGGTGCCCAGAGCGGAGTCGAAGGGCAACCGTTAATTCATTTTATGAAACCCTTTGGCTTCACCGATTATGTTTCACTTCAAAAAAACGCCCTATGCACCATTTCTGATTCTGGAACTATCAGCGAAGAATCCTCTATGTTACAATTCCCGGCTATCAGCTTACGCCAAAGTATGGAAAGACCCGAAGCACAAGACACCGGCAGCATTATCCTAACTGGCTTTGAACCGGATATAGTATTGAACGCAATAGCTACAGTGATTGAAGAACACCAATTACCAATCACCAATCACCAACCCCCAGTAGAATACCAAATACAAAACACCTCTTGGCGTGTAGTAAAACTTATTTTAGGAAATACTAAATTATCTAATCGATGGTGGGGAGTAAATAAATCTTAGAGTTATTACAGAAGAATAGCATTTTATTTTTAAATAAACCGGACATTAGTAAATATGAAATCTTTAAATATATTAATCTCGCATACAAGTGTATATAAAAAAGCAGGATGGGGTAGGATATTTCCGCTTGCCGTTGGGTTAGTAAAACAAGGTAATCATGTAACAATACTTACAACAAATCCTAAATTTTCAATATTGATAAAAAGGGAAATAATAAATGGTGTAAATATTATTATTTTTCCTGAAATAATTCCTGCACGTATCTCTAAGATGGGTTTTGGTTTTTTAAGTTTGTTTTTAAAAATTCTACATGTGTATTTTAATGAAGAGTATGATGTGGTTCAATCAGATAATGGGCATAGACCTCTTTCGGGGATTCCATGCAGAATTCATCAAAGACGCTTTAATTCCATTTATGTGGCAGAATGGTATGATTGGTATGGGAAGGGTGGGCAATATGATACTAAGAAGAAACTGTTCAAATTGTCTTTAGGTTGGTACGAATTGAAGTCTGAAATAAAAGATAAGAAAGCTGCTGATGGTATTGTAGTTTTATCTGAAGTATTAAGGACAAGAGCACATAGCTTTAAAGAAAAGGATAGAGTTATTAAAATCCATGGTGGAGCTGATATTTCTTGCATACCATTTCTTAAAGACAATACTCAACTGAAAGTAAAATATGGTATTAGTGATGATACCTTAACCTTAGGATATATTACATCGAATAGTTATGATTTAGTTGAGTTTACACCTCTAATAAATGCATTAAAAAAATGCGACTCATCTCAGAAGATAAAAATTCTCATTTTTGGAGAATCAAGTTCTATTCAGAGTCAACTTAGCCCTGTTGATAAAGAGAATTTCATATTTATTGGCTGGCTTGATTTTGCGAAGGATTACGAGAAACTACAATGTGTTGATATTTTCTTTTTATTTAAAGAAGAATCCCTTGGAAATAAAGCCGGGTGGCCAAATTGTATGGGTGATTATTTAGCTTGTGGGCGACCAGTCATGTTGAATCCTGTGGGGGAAGTAGTGAGTTTTTCAAAAAAATATCCTTATGCATTTTTGGAAACAACAAGAAAGGAAGATTCTATTTATAAACAAATAAAACATGCAGCAGACAATAGGGAATCCCTTCAAGAGGACGGTTTGTCAATCAGAAAACTTGCTGAGAATGTGGTATCATGGGAAGCAAAAAGTGAAGAATTGAAAGATTTTTATTTATTTCTCATTGAAGAACAGGAAAAGCAATAATTAAATTTCATTAGCCGAAATAATAATGAATCAAAAAGAAATAATTCGCATATCTTTAATAGGAGATGTATTTCCAGGAGAACTTGCTTATACTGAGAATTATGGTATTCGTAGCCAATTTAAAAGGCATAAAGGAACTCCTTGGATTAATAAGATAAAGAACCTCACAGGTGATAATGATTTGCTTATTGGTAATTTAGAAAGCCCTTTAGTTGAAGAGAAGAATACAATAAAGAGAACTTTTTATGGACATCCGAATTTTGCGTCTTTTCTTAAAACATCAGGTGTCAATTTGTTAAATGTGGCCAATAATCACATCTTGGAACAAGGACCTGATGGTTTTAGAAATACGCTTAACATATTAAATAAATCTGAATTAGATGTTGTTGGATATATTGAAGATAAAAAATCAAAAATAATATATAAAAGTATTAAAGGATTAAAAATTGCTATTGCTGGTTTTAGTAATGTAGATTTGCAAGTTATTCAAAATGACAATCATTTTGCTGTTTTAAATGAAAACAATGTGTTGACTGCTCTTAAAGAGATGAATGACCAAAAAGCTGATTTAAAGATATTGTGTTTTCATTGGGGCAATGAATATGTTCATATCCCATCGATGGAACAAAGAAAAATGGCTTATAAGTTTATTGATCATGGTGCAGACATCATTGCAGGTCATCATTCTCATGTTATTCAGCCATATGAGAAATATAAAGATGGGCATATTTTTTATTCATTGGGGAATTTTATGTTTGACTATATCCATTCAGAGATGGTTAGTATTGGGCTTATAGCTTCTATTGAAGTTGACTTAAAAAAACAAATAAAGATTAATCTGAATGGAGTTAAATTATCTTATAAAGAAACTGTTACTTCTATACCTGCAGATAAATTTCTAAAGTATTATTCAAAAATAATAAATCAATATGACAAGTTTATAAAATTATCGGATACCGAGTATAGAAACCAATATATAAAATTGCATAAGAAAAATCGTTTTCAAAGACGAATAGCTATGAAACTATCACTGTTCAGTGAGTTTATAAGGATTGAACCAAAAGATAGATCCTATTTAATAAACAATTTATTCACATATTATTATAATACATTTAAACGTGTTATAAACCTAAAGTAACTAAGTTAAATATAGTAAATATGGGTGTTTCTAATTTGTTTTCAGAAAAAGTATTACTTCCTATAAGTGATATATTAACAGGTAAGACAATCTGTAAATCTTTCAAATATTTAGAAAATAGTCAATATTGGTCACGTGAGCAAATTGATGAATATCAAAATATCAGATTACGTAAATTAATTCAACATTCTTACGATAATGTCCCATTCTATCGGGAACTCTTCATGGATTTAGGAATAAAACCTAGTGATGTCCAAACAAAAGAAGACTTAATAAAAATTCCAATAACTACTAAGGAAGATTTAAAAAGAAGTAAAGGAAAGCATTTAGCCACCAATATTAAAAATAAAGATTTAATATTTTCAAGTTCAAGTGGTTCAACAGGAGAGCCCTTTCAATTCTATAAGACAAAGCAATCAGAGTCATTTACTACAGCTGCAGCATTAAGAGGATGGAACTGGATGGGATATCAGTTAGGGGACTCTTATACAAAAGTAAGTATGAACCCAAGGGCGTCTGTGATAAAAAAAGTTCAGGATTTTATTAATAACTCTCTGTATTTATCATCTACACAATTAACAACAGATGGATTTTCTAAAATTGCTGAGGCCATAATAAAATTTGACCCAAAATATATTAGATGTTATCCTGTTCCTCTTTACTTTTTAGCACAGCAGTTTGAGCAGAATTTCGGTAAATACCAAGGGGAATCATTAAAGGCGATTAATACTACAGGAAGTACCTTGTCAGATAAGGTAAGGCTGAAGATTGAAGACGTATTTGGAGTAAAGATCTTTGACTCATATAGTTGTGAGGGGGGGGCTATGTTTTTTGAATGCCCCACTCACAAACATTACCATGCATCTGAAGAATATGCAATACAGGAATATATAGAAGATAATTATACTTTATCTGATCCGGAAAGGCCTTTACGACATATAACCACTGATCTACATAACTTTGCAACTCCATTTATTAGATATGATACTCAGGATTATATTGTTTTAGGAGATGAAGAACCCTGTTCTTGTGGTAGGCATTTTCAAAATATAAAGAAAATAAAAGGACGGGATAGTGATGTTTTGGTAACCCCTTCGGGTAAATATTTAATTGTAGAGAATTTTGTTGCTTACTTTGAATGGATTACTGAAGTAGATCAAATTCAAGTTATTCAAAATAATTTAGATGAAATTATTATTAAGATGATTGTTAATAAGAATTTTACAAAAGATACTCAAGAGAAGATATGGAATTATTGGCAAAATTATATTGGATTAGATGTAAAAGTAATTATTGATATTGTAAATGAAATAAAATTAACACCTACAGGTAAAAGAAGAACTGTTATTAGGAACCCTGATATTAAATTAAGTAATGGACTATAAATTGTTAAAATCAATAATTAAAGGTTCCTTTACTTTTATTCCCGGAGTCAATTATCTTTTAGAAAAAAAGAAAAGAAAATCAATGCATAGTGGCTCTAATGCAGAGTTTGTATATTCTCTTTGGTTAAGTGTATTGGTATATTTATCTGAGAATAAAATAAAGACTTCTTTATCAAAGATTGGTGAGGTGGGTAATGGTGGTTCATTAGGTATTGCTTTCTGTGCATTATTAACTGGCTCAAAAGAATATTATGATTTTGAATATAAAGGAAACATTAATATCCCAAGACAAATTGAGTTATTGGATCAAATACTCATTTTGTTTAATGAAAAAACACCTATAAAATCATATGATCATATTAATATTAAGGTTCTTGATCAAAGTTTTCCTAATGATTTAATCTTTTCTTATGAGAAACAAATTGAGATTGCTGAGAAACTAAAAAAAGATTTGCATAATAATTTAAATGATTCAAAATTAATTCATCTTGTAAAACATTGGGAAAGAGCGTCTAGTTTATCACTTAATTTTGTGTTTTCACGTGCAGTTATGGAGCATGTCTTAAAGCCTTTAGATGTTTATAAGGCAATTAATAAACATTTATTGCCAAATTCATATATGCTTCATGATATTGAGTTTCATTCTCATGGGCTTACTCAACAGATTGATGGCCATATGCGAATTTCTAATTTTTGGTGGTATATCATATTTGGTAAAAGGTCTTTCTATAATAATCGATGGAGAATGGAACAACATCTTTTAACAATAAAAAAAACTGGGTTCTTAATCAAAAAATTTCAAGAAATATTTAGAACTGACCAATATTCCAAAAAACAGATATCTTATGGTGGAGTGATAGTCTCAAAAAACATCGATAGTCTCAAATATAAAATATCTGATAATTAATTAGAATTAAAAACAATTAAGAAGTGCGAATACTAATAGATATAGGCCACCCGGCACATGTACATTATTTTAGAAATTTTATTAAAATAATGGAAGAGAAAGGGCATCAGTTTTTTATAATCGCTAAAAACAGGAATATTACCTATGAATTATTGAATTACTATAAGATCCCTTTTATTAAACGCAAAGATTATCCTTCATCATTAATTGGGAAATTAGTAAATATACCACTTACCGATTTGTATGTGATAAAGCAAACACGTAGATTTAAACCAGATATTCTATTAGGTTTTTCAGGAACTCATATTGCACATGCAGGTAGCGTTTTAAGGATTCCCTCAATTGTTATTGATGATACAGATCATGCGACCTTGGCCCATCTTTCATATAAATCATTTGCGAGCTGTATTTTAACGCCATATAGCTTTTTAAAAGATTTTGGAGAGAAACAGATTCGTTTTAAAGGGTTTACTGATTTGTTTTATTTACACCCGCAATTGTTTAAACCAGATACATCTGTAAGAAAAATGCTAGGCGTATCTTCTGAAGAGAGCTTTGCTGTTTTACGATTTATTTCTTGGAATGCGTCACATGATGTTGGCCAAAATGGAATTACAGAAGAATGTAAAATAAAGCTTGTAGAATATCTCAAAGAAAAAAAATATAAAGTGTTTATTTCTTCTGAGGGTAATATTTCTAAAGAACTTTTACAATATCAGATTAAAATACCATCTGAGCATATCCATTCTGTTTTATCGGAGGCTGATTTATATATTGGTGAAAGTGGCACAATGGCAACTGAAGCTGCAGTATTAGGGACGCCTTCTTTTTTACTTAATGGCCTTGATGCAGGGGTCTTTCAGGAGCTTGTTAAATCAGGACTTTTGTATCATTATAAAAACACCTTTGGCATAATCGATAATATTGATTCAGTAATTAAACAATCATATTTAAAAGAAATACATACCGCTAAGAGAAATGATTTATTAAAAGAAAATATTAATGTTACTTCTTTTTTAGTTTGGTTTATTGAGAATTATCCTGATAGTGTACAAATAATGAAGGCGAATCCGGATTGTCAGAATCGTTTTAAATAATTATTAAATCTTTTGAAAATACTTATTGACATAGGTCATCCAGCCCATATACATCTCTTTCGGCCTTTTGCAATAGAACTACAGAAAAAAGGTTACACTATACTTTTTACATATCGCGAAAAAGAATTCGAAAGAAACTTATTAGAAAGTTATGGTTTTAATAGCATTTGCATTGGGAAGCATTATAAATCAACTATTAATAAAGTTTTTGGCTTATTGAAATTTAATTATCACCTATTAAAAGTAGCTAAGGATTTTAAACCTGATATTTTCCTGAGTCATGGTTCTATGTACGCTGCACAAACATCTTACATATTAAGGAAGCCACATATTTCGCTAGAGGATACAGGGAATATGGAACAGATTTGTTTTTATCGCCCTTTTACAAAGACCATATTATCTCCAGATGTATTAAATACTGATTTAGGTTTAAAGCAAATTAGCTATCGTTCTTTTCACGAATTAGCCTATTTATCACCTAAATATTTTACTCCTAATAGAGGTGTTCTCGAAAGATTACAAATAAGGGAAGGAGAGAAATATGCCTTTATTCGTTTTGTAAGTTGGAAGGCTACACATGATAAAAAGCATATAGGTTTAAGTGATACGCAAAAAGAAGAAATAGTTGAATTCCTCAGTTCAGAAATGAGGGTTTTTATTTCATCAGAAGATAAGCTTCCGGATTCTTTACAAAAGTATTCCATTCGAATAGAACCTCAAAATATCCATCATGTTCTTGCTTATTCAGAAATTGTGATTAGTGAAGGCGCAACAATGGCTTCGGAAGCTGGTGTTTTAGGAGTCCCAAGTTTATATGTTAATTCACAAAGCAGATGTTATAATGAAGAACAAGAAAAATACAGTACTGTTTTTAATTTCAGAAATGGGTTGGGTGTACTTAATAAAATAGAAGAGATTATAAGCAATTCAAAATATCAAGAGAATGCAAAAAAGGGTAGTCAGAAATTATTGAATGATAAAATAGATTTAACTGCATTATTAAGCTGGTTTATTGAGAATTATCCTAATAGCCCTAAAGTATTAAGAGAAAATCCTAATTATCAAGATAAATTTAAGAATTAACTATCTGTGAATATACCACAAAAACACTGCCTTATCACCAATGATGTGGAAACTACTTCTATATTAAACCACCGTTTAGATAATAAAACGGCAGCGTTTGTATTAAAGGAGGGTATGCCACGTTTATTAGAATTATATGCTAAATATGAGGTAAAGGCTACTTTTTTTTATACGGCTCATATTGCTAAATTGGTGCCGGAGGTAGTAAAGATGGTTATTCCTTATGGACATGAAATAGGCTCGCATGGCTATACTCATGAAGTGAATCAAGCATTTGACATATTATCTTTTGAGGAACAAAAAGAACATTTACATCAATCGAAAGCTATTTTAGAAGATATTTCAGGTCAGGAAGTGATCTCGTTTAGAGCACCGGCAGCAAGAGTCAATAATAATACGGTGCAAGCCTTATTGGAAACAGGTTTTAAAATAGACAGCTCTATTTCTTCACAACGTTTGGATATGTTTATGTCCTTTGGAGCTATAAAAAAACTGAATTGGCTGACCGCACCTCGTTTGCCTTATTTTACTGATCAACAGAATATCTTTAAAAAAGGAGATAGTGGTTTATTGGAGATTCCCATATCTGCTTTTGGGTTTCCTTATATAGGAACGTTTATGCGAATTGCTCCTTCCCTTAATAGAATGACAAGGCGTGTTTTGCATCTAGAAACCAAATTCAATAATAGGCCCTTTGTGTTTTTAACCCATCCCAATGAGTTTATTAATGAAGTGAGAGATACAACAGACATTGAAAGACGCGGCAGTAATTATATCTCCTACTTATTAGGAGATGTGCTCAGACACAAAATGAAAGTAAAAAACCTGGGGTCAGATGCCTTACCCTTTTTTGAAAGAGAATTGCAGTTTTTCTCGAAAAAAGATTATAAATTTATGACTTGTAATGATTATTATAAACTAAAATAAAGGAGGCTTAATATGAAATATCGTATAGGAGACAATTATTCCAAGAGATTTGTGATAAATGATGAGAAGATAGTTAGATATGCTGAAGTAAGTGAAGATAAGAACCCTGTGCATCTTGATAATGAGTATGCAAGTAAAACAATATTTAAAAAGAGAATTGCTCATGGGATGTTGATAGGTGGGTTTATATCATCTATTCTGGGGAATGATTTTCCTGGTAATGGAACAATTTATTTAAATCAAACTATGAGCTTCAAGAAACCTGTTTTTATCGATGATGAAATAGAAATTAAGATTGAAGTTGTTGAAATTGATAAAAAAGGTTGGCTTACAATGCAAACAAATTGTTATTCAAATAATGTAGTTGTCGTTGAAGGAAAAGCTCTGGTTATTCCACCTAAATATTAATATTATGGAAAATGTGAAAATTCATAAGCCTTATTATGAGGTTACCAAGAATGTGAGAGGTCAAATTAAAAGTGGCAGTAAAAGAAAGGGACAAAATAAAGTCAAATTTTTATTTTTAAAACTTAAAAATTACATCTTGGAAAGATTGGCGTATAATAGCCCATTCAATAGCTTTAGAGTGAAGTGTCATAAATGGCGTGGTGTGAACATTGGGGAAAATGTAATGATAGGTTTAAAGGTAACTCTTGATCATTCATATCCAGAAATGATATTTATTGAAGATAATGTATCATTAGCAGGAAATAATTACATATTGACTCATTCGAATCCATATCCTCACTATTCAAAAGTATTTGAATCATATGTAGCTCCGGTTTATATTAAAGAAGGTGCTTGGCTTGGTATTGGAGCAATGGTTTTGCCAGAGGTAACGGTAGGTGAATTTAGTGTAATTGCTGCAGGCTCAGTAGTGACAAAAACAATACCTCCCAAAGTGATTGCCGGAGGAATGCCTGCAAAAGTTTTAAAAGATATTAGTAAATTACTTTAGTCTATTTTTTATTTAAAATTGGTTAGCATTATGAAATAAACTTTTACATTTGTTAAATAATTAACGTAAAAGGATTATATATGTGGTTAGAGTATTATTTGCCAAATAATAAATTAAACAACAAAGACTTAGCTCAAGAATTTCCTAATTGGGATTACCAAAGTTTTGAGCAAAAAGTAGGCATTAAAAACAGGTATATTGTTTCGGAAGACGAAACGGCATTAGATTTAGCTGAGCATGCATCTCTAAAGCTCCTTAATGATTTTAAAAAGGAGGATATTGATTTTGTTTTGCTTTGTACACAAAGCCCGGATTATTTTCTGCCAACATCGGCCTGTATATTACAAGATCGCTTAGGTTTAAGTAAAAACTGTGGTGCTTTAGATTTTAATTTGGGTTGCTCGGGTTATGTGAATGGTTTGGCTTTGGCAAAAGGTTTGCTATCATCGCATATTGCTCAGAATATTCTTTTTGTGGTGGCAGAAACCTATTCAAAACATATGCATCGGGGGGATAGAGTAAATCGTGCTATTTTTGGAGATGCGGCAGCGGCAACAATTGTCAATAAAGATACATTTCAAATTGGTGAATTTGTATTGAGAACAGACGGTGGAGGCTATCAGGAATTAATAGTAAAAAATGGTGGGTTTAAAAATAAATCAATCCTTAACGTTCCGGAATTTGAGTATGGCACAGGAAATATAACGTCAGATGCTCATTTGTATATGAATGGGCCATCTATATTTAGTTTTACTATTACTAATATTCCTAAACTGGTTAGAGATACCGCCGAAAAAAATAATCTCTCTTTAGATGAAGTTGATTATTTTATTTTTCATCAAGCCAATAAATTTATGTTGGAATATTTAAGGAAGAAAATAAAAATAGATCCTGATAAATTTTGTATTGATATTGCTGAAACTGGTAATACTGTTTCTGCAACCATTCCATTGGCTTTAAAGAATGCTATTGATGAAAAGAAAGTAAAAAAAGGTAACAGAATTATGCTTGTAGGATTTGGTGTAGGTCTGTCTTGGGGTGCCACAATTATCACAATATAAAACAAATAAAAAATGAAAAAACAGGAATTTATAGGCATTTTAGAAACAGAGTTTAATGTAGGTACTCATACATTTAATACAGAAACAGTATTAACGGAAATCCCCGACTGGGATTCTATGTCTATTTTAATCATTATGAGTTTAGTAGATGAGCATTTTGGAGTTGCTATTACTGCTGATGATTTTACCAAAATAGGAACTATTGCAGACTTATTTAATAAAATAGGAGATGCTCATTTTGAATAGTGTATTCAGCTAGCCAAGGTGCTATTATAGCTTCTGTAAGGTTATTGGCTATAGAATTAGCACCAAATAAAATACGCATCAATAGTATTTCTCCCGGTATGGTAGAAAACACACCTATGACCAAAAGTATCATTAATATGCTGTCAACAGAATGGGAAATCAATAATAAAAAAGAATATCCCTTAGGTTGGGTCGAAACCGATGATGTGGCCAATACAGCTGTATTTTTATTATCAGAAGCTTCAAAAAGAATAACCGGAACCAATATTATTGTTGATGGTGGGTTTAGTGCTAAGTAAACGAGCTTTTTTTAGTTAAATGAAAATATAATACGTATTTATTCCTAATCAATTATTATAGCTCTGCAAACACAGGGCTTTTTTTGTTATATCAGTTTTGGGCTAAAGCCCGGGGGTGTTGGTGGGTTTAACATTAGCAATGGCATCCCTTCGGCTACGCTCAGGGTAAAAAATGCCATTGCTAATGAATGCCGGTGCAAATGAATCGTCATACAATTATTTATATCGGAGATCTAATCATTAGGCGTGGCGATTTATCCCACGCCTAATGAGGTTTTTTATTAAATATTCCGGGCTTTAGCCTAAATATAAAAATGTGTATATTTGATAACACCAAAAATAGGTATGATGTCATTTATCCACGTTTACGTTCATTTTGTTTGGTCGACCAAGAACCGAGTACCTTTATTAACCAAAGATATTCGCTATCGGGTGTTTCAACACATTAGAGAGAATGCCAAAACCAAAAACATCCATGTCGATTTCATTAATGGATATACCGACCATGTTCATTGTTTGGTATCCTTAAATGATGATTTGGGAATAGGAGAAATAGCTCAATTATTAAAAGGAGAATCTTCTTATTGGATTAATAAAAACAAGCTTACCAAACTGAAGTTTGGCTGGCAAAATGAATACTTCGCCATTGGGGTAGGTGATGGTGGTATTCAGGCTGTTAGAGATTATATTGCACATCAGGAAACACATCATCAAAAACATTCCTGGGCTGAGGAATATGATGAGTTTATTGCTCGATATGGTTTTGATATTGTTCGTAAAGATTTGGGCTAAAGCCCGGGGGTGTTGGTGGTCTCCCATTAGCAATGGCATCCCGCCGTCCCTAAAGTCCCTCCCGTCTCCGCCATCCCTTCAGTCCCTTTCATCTCACTACTCATCGCTCAAAACTCATCTCTCTGTCCCTTTAGTCTCTTCGTTCGCTTTTCGTCTAAAAACCCTCCCGCGCCTAATGATATTTCCTACGAAACATTCCGGGCTTTAGCCCAAATATAAAAATGCTCAGGCTAAGAAATACCTCTGCAAATAAACCGTCCTTAATGATTAATAAGAAAAATATGTATATTTGCAATTAGAGTGCAAAATAACATAAGATGATTCAGCGGCAAATAAGGGTTCATTTAAAAAAGATGCTTAGGAAATTTCCTATGGTATCACTTACAGGTCCTCGTCAATCGGGTAAAACGACTTTATTAAGAGAGGCTTTCCCTGCTTATAAATACTATAATCTTGAAAGATTAGATCACAGAGAACTCATCGGTTCCGATCCCATAGGATTTTTAAGAACGGCAGGTGATAAGCTGATATTAGATGAAGTGCAGAATTACCCTGACTTATTCAGTTATATACAAGTTATTTCCGATGAGCGAAACACGACAGGACAATATATATTATCAGGTTCGCAGAGTTTTTTATTAAACCAGCACATATCGCAATCCTTAGCCGGGAGAGTTAGTATCAATCATTTGTTTCCTTTGGATATCTCGGAACTAGATTCTATCATGAAGCAAACTATTGGTACTACTATTTTGAAAGGTTTTTATCCTAGGATTTATGATAAACAAATAGCGCCTCAGGATTTCTATCCATCCTATTTACAAACTTATATTCAAAGAGATGTTAGAACCTTAAAAGGCATAGAGAACTTGAGTACTTTCACCAGATTTCTAAGTCTGTGTGCCGGTAGAATAGGTCAGGTATTAAATCTAAGTTCATTATCTAATGATGCTGGCATTTCTGTTAATACCGCAAAATCATGGTTATCCTTACTGGAGGCGAGTTTTGTTATTTATCGATTACAACCCTATTATAAAAATTTTAGCAAGCGATTGATAAAATCTCCAAAGCTTTATTTTTATGATACAGGCGTGGTGAGTTCTTTACTCAGGCTGACAGATTCCCAGATGGTTTCGACGCACTATTTGTATGGCGCTCTTTTTGAGAACTTAGTTATTAACGAAGTGATGAAGTACCAATACCACTTGGGAAAACCGGCTTCGGTTTATTATTGGCGCGAAAGTAATGGTGTAGAAATAGATTGCATCATTGAGTTGGGAAATAATGATATAGTAGCTATTGAAATAAAAGGGGGGCAAACATTCACCAAAGATTATTTAAAAAACCTGCGACATTTTGCCAAGGGTGAGTTAGGCCTCAAGAAGCTGATAGTATATGCTGGTGAAGAATCAAGTACTATTAACAATGTTCAGTTGGTTCCCTGGAAAATGCTACCTCTTAAAATCAAGGAGCTTTTATATTAACAATGGCATCTCTCTTGTCTAATGATAATCCCATTAAACATTTGATATTGTTCGTAAAGGTTTGGGCTAAAGCCCGTTGGTTTTTGTGGTCTCCCATTAGCAATGGCATCCCTTCGACTATGCTTGTCTCGCCTCAGGCAAGGCTCAGGGAAAAAATTCCATTGCTAATGAATCCTTATACAATTATTTATATCGAAGCTTATTCATTAGGCGTGGCGATTTATCCCACGCCTAATGAAATTCCCATTAAACATTTGGTATTATTTGTAAAGGGCTAAAGCCCGAGGGGTGTTGGTGGTTTCTCATTTGCACCAGCATCCCTTCGACTATGCTTGTCTCGCCTTTGGCTAGGCTCAGGGTAAAGAATGCCGGTGCAAATGAATCGTCATACAATTATTTATATCGGAGATTTAATCATTAGGCGTGGCGATTTATCCCACGCCTAAATGATATCCCCACCTGTTATTCCGGGCTTTAGCCCAAACATATAAATGTGTATATTTGATAACACCAAAAATAGGCATGATGTCATTTATCCACGTTTACGTTCATTTTGTTTGGTCTACCAAAAACCGAGCACCTTTATTAACTAAAGATATTCGCTATCGGGTGTTTCAACACATTAAAGAGAATGCCAAGACCAAAAATATCCATGTCGATTTCATTAATGGATATACCGACCATGTTCATTGTTTGGTATCCTTAAATGATGATTTGGGAATAGGAGGAATTGCTCAATTATTAAAAGGTGAATCTTCTCATTGGATTAATAGAAATAAGCTTACAAAATTGAAGTTTGGCTGGCAAAATGAATATTTTGCCATTGGGGTAGGGGATAGTGGTATTCAGGCTGTTAGGGATTATATTGCACATCAGGAAACACATCATCAAAAACATACCTGGGCTGAGGAATATGATGAGTTTATTTCTCGATATGGTTTTGATATCGTTCGTAAAGATTTGGGCTAAAGCCCATTGGTTTTTGTGGTCTCCCATTAGCAATGGCATCTCTTTGACTATGCTTGTCTCGCCTTTGGCTAGGCTCAGGGTAAAGAATGCCGGTGCAAATGAATACCGGTGCAAATGAATTGTCATACAATTATTTATATCGAAGGTTTAATCATTAGGTAGGGCGATTTATCCCACGCCTAATGATATTTCCTACGAAACATTCCGGGCTTTAGCCCAAATATAAAAATGCTCAGGCTAAAAAATACCATTGCTAATGAATTATCATACAATTAACATTATCAAAGATTTTTCATTACTTTTGTAAAAACGATAAAACTTTCAAAATGAGTACGGAATCATTAAAAATAAGTATTACTCAACGTATATTAAATATTAGTGATTATTCTTTTTTAGAGAAGATTGATAGATTTCTTTCTCGGAAAAATATTATTGCTTACGATGTTAATGGAAATCCAATAACGGAAGAAGCCTATATATCTGATTTAGATCAAATCAATTCTGAAATTGACAAAGGAACGGCCGCATTATCTTCCTCCGAAGAAGTGAAAAAGAGAATTATTGATGCAAATAATCTGGTATAAGCAAGCAGAGCAAGATCTTAATGAAAACATTGCATTTATTGCTAATGAGAGTCCGGTAAATGCATTATATGTATTGGATGAGATAATACGTTTTATTGATAGCTTGCCATTATTCCCCTATAAATACCCTAAAGAACCCATTTATAATAAGGACAATATTCGTTTTGTAAACAAATGGTTTTTAAAAATCATCTATCGAATAGAATCTGATAATATTTATATTTTAAGGATCTTTAATAGCCATCAGAATCCCGATAAAATAAAATTGTTTTTAGATTTATAGCTTCATTCCGGGCTTTAGCCCAAATATTC
>Ga0256827_10000216_pt1 | contig 33946 bp, 27 predicted proteins | sample CV84metaG_FD_185977 | JGI IMG/M metagenome (GOLD analysis project Ga0256827, IMG submission 185977) | Hydrothermal vent microbial communities from East Pacific Rise, Pacific Ocean - CV84 | ecosystem: Environmental > Aquatic > Marine > Hydrothermal vents | place: Pacific Ocean: East Pacific Rise...
AATTATTCTTCCATTTTATTAAAAAAATATAAAAATATCATAAATATCATTACCTAAAAGGAATTTAATCTTTTTTGTATATTTTCCTGATGTTTCATTTATATAAATTATGTTTCATTTATAAACATAATTCTTTTTTTTACAATAATTCCGATAAAATAAAAAGTAGAAGGAGGAATTATGAAAATTAGATTTATAAAAAATTTATTATTATTATTTATAGTTTTTATTTTAATTATATCCTGTGATCCAGGAAATGATGATGGAATAAATGATAACTATAACTTAAAAATCACTTTAAATAAAAACTTAAAACTTGATTTAACATGGGATTCATTAACTCTTAAATCAGATATAAAACAGTATGAAGTATATAAGAGTATCAATAAGGACGACAACTATATAAAGATTACAACTTTAAACCATGATGAAACATTAAAAACATATAAATATACAGATGATTTTACGATTGCAGGCAATAAAACATATTACTATAAAGTAAGAGCAATTACACTTATCTCAAATGAAAAGTTCTCTGAAATTGAAAGCTATATTGCAGATACTGATATTGATGGAGATGGCTTTATTGAAGATGATTGTGCTGCAAATTTTAAAAATATAAATCCAGGAGAAGTAGAAATATGTGATGGAATAGATAATAACTGCAATGGAAATATTGACGAAGGAATTGAAGACATTATAGTTGGAAGTGATATTGGAGAATGTCAAAAAGGTATAATCTCTTGCATCAAAGGAGAAATGAAATCAGTTCAGGAAGAAATAAAACCAATTGATGAAATATGTGATGGTAAAGACAATAACTGTAACAATGAAATTGATGAAAATATTGATGATGTTATAACAGGAACAGATATAGGCGAATGCAAAAAAGGTCTAACAAGGTGTGTTAATCATGAAATGGTTGTAATAGAAGAAGAAATAAAGCCAATTGATGAAATATGTGATGGAAAGGATAATAACTGCAATACATTAATTGACGATGGAATCAGTGACATTTATACAGGAAGTGATATTGGAGAATGCCAAAAAGGGATAAAAAGATGTATTGAGTCTGAATTAGTTACAATTAGAGAAGAAATAAAACCCAAACCTGAAACATGTAATAATCTTGACGATAACTGTAACACTGAAATTGATGAAAACCTATTTGATAACTGCTCTAATGTATGTGAAAGAGGTGAAACAATTTGTATTGAAGGACATTGGCTTGGCTGCGATGCATCAGCTCCTCACTCAGAAGACTGGGTAACAAGTAATCCTACAAAAAGAACTAAATTTGCAATTACAAATTCTTCAAATAGTAAAGCATTTATTTTTGGAGGACAACTGCCAACAGGTGAATTATCGAACAGCTTATGGAAATATGATGAATCAGGTAAAATATGGAAGAAAATAATACCGAGCAATACTGCACCCAGCCCAAGAATATATTCATCAATAACTTTTAAAGCGTCCTCCCAAGAATTATTTTTATATGGAGGCAGAGACTCAGAAAACAATATTCTAGATGATTTCTGGAAATTTGATATAGAGGAAGGTAGCTGGAGTCAACTTAATTCATCATCTATCAACTTAAAGTTATATGGAACAACTATCTTTAGTGATAATTTTGATAATATTATTCTATTTGGAGGTAAATCAGAACTCAATATAAATGAAAAAACATATAAATATTCAATAAGTCAAAACCAGTGGAGTATTATAAATACACCAGTTGCTCCAGAAGCAAGATATCATCAAACAATGGTTTACAGTTCATCAACAAATTACTTATATATATTTGGAGGTAAATTAACTAATGATAGTATCAGTAATGAATTATGGAAATTTAACTTAACAACATTTATATGGACACTGGAAAGTAATGACTCTGAAATACAAGGTACAATTAAGTCTTCTGTATTTATTAAAAACTCTAAATTATATTTTTTTGGAGGAGAGAAGGAATTAATAGATGATACACTAACTTTATACATATATGATATAAATGATAAATCATGGTCAACAATAAATTCTACTGAAGATAATATATCGTCATCTTTAGTTATTAACAATCAAAATAATACTCTTAGAATATGGGGAGGAAATAACAATTCAAATATTGTGGTAAACGAAGATATAATTTTTGATTTAAACAATGAAACCTATATACTTGAAACCAATTTAACAGGAATATACAAAACAACAATTACTTATGATTATATTGGAAATAGAAATTATTTATTTGGAGGATTTACTGAAAATGGATTTTCTAATGATTTATGGGAGTACTCTCCAATTGATAACTCTTGGAATAAATTAGATTTAGGAATTAAACCTGAACCTAGAGAAGGAGCAACAATTACATACAATCAAATAGATAATTGTTTATATTTATATGGAGGAAGAGATGAGGTAAGTAACTACGGAGACTTATGGAAACTAGATTTAAGTAGCAAAACTGATTGGGAAAATTTAAACTTAGCAAGTGGTCCAACTTATAGAGTAGATGCTTATATCTTTTATAAAGATGGAGAAATTTATTTATTTGGCGGCAAAGAAGATACTTTTTTAATTGATTTATACATATATGATAAAACAGAAAATAAATTTATAGAATTAAATTATAATAATAATGATATAAAACCTGAAACAAGAAGTAATTATTCTGTTATTTATTCATCAAGAAATGATTATTTATTTCTATTTGGAGGTGAAAACAATGATGGGGTTAAATTAGATGACTTATGGGTATTAGATATTAATAAAATGAAGTGGATAACCTATCATATTGGTATAGAAAAACCAACTAAAAGAGATAATTCTAAATTCCTATACGATTATGCAAATGATTCAGTTTATTTATTTGGTGGAATTAATGAAGATAATAATTATTTAGATGATTTATGGTCTCTTGAGATAGGTGCTTCCAACTGGACTAAAATTAAACAAAACTCAAATTACTATGCTTTTAACAATAGGCTTGGATTAAGTATTTTCTGGGTTAACACTGCGATAGAACATTACATATATGTTTTAGGTGGAAAAAATGATAATAATTACTTTTATTTACCTAACAAATTAGATATTTCCTGTGAACAAGATTAAAACTTGATAATTCAATTGTTTTATGTTATCTTTTCTTGCTGGATTTATTAGTATTTGGGGGAGATTTGGAGTGGAGCACTCATCCTTTTAAGGAAGATATATTAAAATCATTATTATTATTATTTTTCTTACTTCTTCTAACAATCATATTATTTTTTATTTTCCCTAATGCCATTTTTATCTTCTTATCAATGTTTGTAATGACTCTATCTCTTAGAGGATATCTTTTTAAATCTGAATATCGCTTAGAAACAGATAGTTTAAATGTAAAAATGATGATCTTTCAGTATAAAAAAAAATATGCAGATTTTAAAAGAGTTTATATAGGAAAAAAAGCTTTTTTAATATCACCTTTTACCTATAAAACAAAATTAAACAAATACAGGGGAGTTTACATTCCATTTCCAGAAAACTTAAGAGATAGTATTATTAAATTTATAAGTGAGAAATTTGAAGATGTCATTATCACAGAAAGATAAAGAGCTTATTGATAAGCATGCTAAAAAAATAGTTGATAAAGGATTGGGAACTATGGCAATTATGGCAATTGAATCAGTAAAACCACTTAATTACATAGGAAGCCAGTTATTATTAATTGTAAATCCCATATTAACAATATTTCCTCATTTTAAAGATTTTGACAAAATTGCAGAATTAATCGAAGACAGAGAGAATATTGAATATTTTTTAACAAGAATAGAATATTTTATGAATAAAGAAAATGAAATAAAACAAAAAAAACTTGAAGAAAAAAAGAAATTATTAGATAAAAATAATGGTGGAGCGAAAAATGACTAAAGAAAACAAAAAAGATCTTGATATCAAGGTAATTGTTGCAACTGATTGTGGAAGCACCACAACAAAAGCAATTCTTATCCAAAAAATTCAGGATGAAAACGGAGAATGGGTTTATCGCCAAACTTTTAGGGGAGAAGCACCAACAACCGTAGAAGCCCCTTTTGAAGATGTTACAATGGGTGTACTAAATGCAATTAACGAACTTGAAGACTTAAGTGGATTAAAGATACTTGATGATGATAATAATATAATCAGGCCATCAAATGGAAAAACTGGTACAGATGTTTATATTTCTACATCAAGTGCAGGTGGTGGACTTCAAATGATGGTTACAGGTGTTGTTAGAAACATGTCTGCTGAATCAGCAGAAAGAGCAGCACTTGCAGCAGGTGCGATTGTTATGGATGTAATAAGCGCAAATGACAAAAGACTTGCTCATGAACAAATTGAAAGAATCCGTCAGCTTCGTCCAGATATGATGTTATTAGCAGGTGGTATTGACGGAGGAACGAAATCTCATGTTATGGAAATGACAGAACTTGTTTCTGCAGCAGCTCCACAACCAAGACTTGGTGGATTATTACCTATTATTTATGGTGGTAATGTTGATGTTGTTGAAGCAGTCAAAGAAAAGCTTGGTGAAAAAACTGATTTATCAATAGTTGATAATGTTCGTCCTACTTTAGATGATGAAAACATCGCACCTGCAAGAGATAAAATACATGATTTATTTATGGAACATGTTATGGCTCAAGCTCCTGGATATAAAAAATTAATGGATATGACAGATGTTCCAATTATGCCTACTCCTGGTGCAGTTGGCCTGATTATGGAAGAAATTGCTAAAAGAGATGGTATTAATGTTGTTGGTGTTGATATTGGAGGAGCAACAACAGATGTTTTCTCTGTTTTTGATACAAAATTTAACAGAACTGTTTCAGCTAACCTTGGAATGAGCTACTCTATATCAAATGTATTTGCAGAAGCAGGCCTTCCAAATGTTATGCGTTGGGTTCCTTTTGATATGAATGAAAAACAATTGAGAAACTCAATTAAAAATAAAATGATTCGTCCTACAACTATTCCACAAAAACTAGAAGACTTAGTTTTGGAGCAAGCTGTTGCAAAAGAAGCACTAAGGCTTTCTTTTGTTCAACATAGAGAATTTGCCACAGAATTAAAGGGTACTCAAAAAAAGAGGACTATATCTGATGCATTTGCACAGGGAGAAGGAGATGATTCATTAATTAATATGATGCGTCTTGATATGCTTGTAGGTAGTGGAGGTGTTCTATCACATGCTCCTAAAAGAGTTCAAACAGCACTAATGTTACTGGATTCATTTCAACCTCAGGGATTTACAACATTGACTGTTGATTCAATCTTTATGATGCCGCAACTTGGAGTTTTAACAGAAATTTCACCAGAAGCAGCTGTACAAGTATTTGAAAGAGACTGTATTATTTATCTTGGAGAATCAATTGTTCCTGTTGGACATGCAAAAAAAGAAGGTGATATTATTGCTGAATATAAATTAGAAATGCCTGATGGAAAAGTTATTACAGACAAACTAATTTATGGTTCAATGAAAAAATATCCACTTGCAGTTGGAGAAAAAGCAAAATTAACAATTACTCCAACAGCTAAATTTAACATGGGTGCAGGAAAGGGTAAAGTAATGACTAAAGATGTTAGTGGCGGTGTTGTTGGATTAATTTTTGACGGAAGAGGAAGACCCTTGAATCTACCAACAGAAGCATCAGAAAGAGTTAGAAAATTAACAGAGTGGATGGAAGAACTTGAAATCTATCCAACAAAAGTATTTAAAGATAATAAGGAGGTATAATGGGGCATGCTTATACACCAGGCCTTAAGGTTACCAAAAGAGCTGTTGTAAGAAAAAAAAGACTTTTACCAATTAAAGGTAATGTTCTTGTACAAAAAGGAGATAGGGTAAAACCAGATGATATAATTGCAAAAACAGAGCTTCCAGGAGTTGTACTTCCTGTAAATCTTGCTGCAAGACTCGGAGTTTTACCTGCTGATGTACCTTCAATTATGACAGTAGAGATGGGAAAAAGAGTTGAGGCAGAAACAGTTATTGCAAGCAGTAAATCATTTTTTGGATTATTTACAAGTGAATATAAAAATCCAATGCCTGCAACGCTTGAATCAGTATCAAATCTTACAGGACAGCTTATTCTTAGAGGAGATCCTATTCCTGTTGAAGTCAAAGCATATATTACAGGTACAGTTACTGAAATATTTCCAGAAGAAGGAGTAATGATTGAAGAAGTTGCTGCTTATATTCAGGGAATTTTTGGAATTGGTGGTGAAGTTGATGGTACTCTTGAAATACTTAGTGAAACTCTAAATGATACTGTTGATGAAAATCAAATAAAACCAGAGCATAAAGGTAAAATACTGGTTGCAGGTTCTTTAGTTACAGGAGCTGCTTTAAATAAAGCTGTTGAATATGAAGTAAAGGGAATAATCACTGGTGGTTTTGAAGATCAGGACTTAAAAGATTTCCTTGGCTATGACATAGGTGTTGCAATTACAGGAACTGAAGAAAAAGGAATCACTCTTGTTGTAACAGAAGGTTTTGGACAAATAAAAATGGCACCAAGAACATTTGATTTATTAAAATCTCATAATGGTCATTTGGTTTCAATTAATGGAGCAACTCAAATTAGAGCTGGAGTTATTAGACCAGAAGTAATAATTCCTTTAGGCGAAGAATTAAAAGATGATATTCCTCCTGCAGAATCAGCTGGTGCGGCATTAAAAATAGGTGCACATTTAAGGATTATCAGAAGGCCTAATTTTGGAGAAATTGGTATAGTAACAGAGCTTCCACCAGACCCAACCAAATTAGATTCAGGAACTTATGCAAGAATTTTGAAACTTAAATTAAATAAAAATGGTGAAGAAGTTATTGTTCCAAGAAGCAATGTTGAAATGATAGAGGAATAATTATGAAAAATATAATAATATTTTTATTTTTAATTACTGCAAATTTTTTATTTGCAGTAGAGTCAGGTAAAAAAGATGAAAAAGGGCATCGTGAAGAGATACATGGCCATGTATCTCAACCTACGATGGTAACCGATGTTGCAGTGCAACATCGCCCTGAAGAAAAAAAATATAACTCTTTTATTTTTAAATTTGAAAATAATAAAAGCAATTTAAGTGGAGTAGAATACTTTATAAAAGATGAAACATTAAATATTCCTTCTGATTTTAAAGCAGCTGATGTTGAAAATGATGGTGGTGGAGTAATTGAATTATCATGGAGCTACTTGACTAAAGAACAACCTGAAAGTTTTGATATTTTAAGAAAGTCCAGTAAAGAAAAAACTTTCACTAAAGTAAAAACTATCAAAGTTTCCTCAAATTCCTATATCTATCAGGATAAAACAGCTAAAATAAATGATAAATACAAATATACAGCTGTATTAAATGGAGAAGAGGTTACTGCTAAAGCAACTGATTTTAAATGGGGAAAAATAAATGTAACATGGAACTCTAAAGTTAAGACATTTCCAAGTGAATTTAAAATCTTTAGAAAAAAGATAATAAAAAAAGATAAAGTAAAGGGTAAGAATACAAAGAAGGATGAAAGTATTGGTAAAGAAATTGGTACTCTTAATACAGCAATAAATGCAAGATACCAATATAGAGATGATAAAAAGATTGATGATAACTTAACATACACATATAAAATCATTGTTAAAAAAGATGGGCGTTTTAATGAAACTAAAGAGAAAACAGCAAAGTCAGAAGTTGCAATCTTTGATGCACATAAAACATCAGTACTTATAGCTGCAATCTTTCTAACCTTTGCAATTGTATTTTTTATTAAAATGGCAAGATCAGGTAAAAAACTTTATATCAGAAGAATTGCAGGACTTGATGCTGTTGATGATGCAGTTGGAAGAGCAACTGAAATGGGTAGAGAAATTATGTTTGTACCAGGGATTGGAGATATTGATGATCCTCAGACAATTGCAGGCTTAACAATCCTTGGAAGAGTTGCAAAACTTACAGCACAATATAAAACACCATTATCTGTTCCTGTTTCAAGATCTATGGTTATGGTTACAGGAAGAGAAATCGTTAAAGAATCATATCTAAGTATGGGAAGACCAGAAAACTTCCAAAATGGAATGGTTTATTATTTAACTGATGACCAATTTGGTTTTGCAGCTGGTGTTGATGGAATTATGGTTAGAGAAAAGCCTGCTACAATATTTTTACAAGGAAGCTTCTTTGCCGAATCATTAATTTTGGCAGAAACAGGCCACCATGTTGGAGCGATTCAAATTTCAGGAACAGCTGCTCCTTCTCAGTTGCCATTTTTTATCACTGCATGTGATTACACGCTAATGGGAGAAGAACTATATGCTGCAAGTGCATATTTATCAAGAGAACCTCAATTACTTGGTTCTTTAAGAGGGCAGGATGCAGGTAAAGCAATAATTTTATTTGCAATAATTGTTGGAATTATACTTGAAACAATAGCTGCTGTTAATCCAGATTTACAATGGCTTAGTATAAAACATTACTTTCATATTAAGTAAAAGGAGATATGAATGCGTAAAGAAATACCTTTATTTATAACAGGACTTGTTGGAATAGTTCTGATACTACAATATTTTAGTCCTAATAAGTCAATCAACGGACTTGAAGGAATTTTTACAAACTGGATGCAGATTATTGCTGCATTTAGTATGATTCTGGGAGTTTTAAATCTAATTCGTGTAAATGGTGATAAAATTTACAAAAGAAGAAAAAACTGGTTATTCAGTATAATTATTATTGTTTCATTATTTTCAACTTTAATCATTGGTTTTGCAAATATTGGCGGAGAATCAATGTATGACAGAAAGATATTAAAAACAAACAGAACAGTTGTTGGAAATATCACCAAAGATGTAATGGCTCAAAATGGTTTTAAAATTACAGATAAAAGTTTTGATCCTCTTTTTAAGGCTTTAGTTGATGCCACACAAAAAGAAAAAACTATTTCATCAATTCTTCCTCAGAGCTTGGAAACAGGTGAATTAAGAAGTAAATTTGATAAAATGCTTCCACTTGTTAAAGAAAGAAGTAAAAAAGCAATTGAAACAGTAAATAATATTGGTAGAACAGTAAATATTGAATTAAGTAATAGCTTAAAAAAACTTGACTCTGAAGCTTTTAATAAATCTGTTTTAAAGATTTATGATGATATTGAAAAAACAATTTTAAATAATAATAAAAACTTTAAACTAGAGAATAAAAAATTAATTTCCCAAAATATTGAAGCTCAAGTTGAATTTTTATTTAAAAATATTGAAACATATAATTTTAAATTTGAGTACTATAAAGACATTGAAATATTTATTCGTGAATTCAATAAATTTTTATTACAGAATAAAGAAATTTTAGATAAATTAGATATTAATATTAAATCATCTAAAAATTATAATGAATTTTATAAAAAATCTTCTGTACTATTCTCTTTAAAAAGTCAAAACAGCTTAAATAGATTTTTATTAAGAAATGTTCTGCATACATATTTGAATAACATCTATGTAGATAAAAAGTATGATGAAGCTACTAAAAATAAAGTAATTATAGCATTATCAGAAAATAAAAATTTTATTAAAGCCGTCACTTCCTATATCGAAGAAGAATTAACTAAAAAATATGTTGGTAATTTCAAATCATTTCTTAGCAATACCAAAACTTATATGGAAGGAAATAGATATGTTAAGGGTACTATAATTATTACAGCTACATACCTACCAATTATTGAAAAAATATACTCAACAGAAAAGAAAGATATTGCAAATTTAATATCAGAAACAATTAAATCACCTGCTTTATTAAAAAAAATAAAAGGAAATCAATATCTTATATCAAAATTAATTAAAAACACTAAATCAGAAATAACAGCTTTAGGCATTTCACCTGAAAATAGTGAATTCATTATGCAAAAACTATTAGAAGGAGGTGGTGTATATAAACTTTATACACTTGAAGTTGGTTCTTCATTTATGGAAATATATAGATATATATTTACTCCACTTTCATCAACAATGTTTGCATTACTAGCATTTTTTGTTGCATCAGCCTCTTACAGAGCATTTAGAGCAAGAAATAAAGAAGCTACTCTATTATTAATAGCTGGATTTTTAGTTATGCTTGGAGCAGTTCCTATTGGTGAAATACTAACAATACCAGGAGTGTTCTCTGTATCTGAAGTTTCTGACTTCATAATGCTCGTCCCCGTTATGTCCGTTCAAAGTGGAATTATGATTGGTGTTGCATTAGGAGTTATATCAACATCTCTTAGACTTATACTAGGAATTGAACGAAGCCACTTAGGAGGTGATTAATATGGAAAAGTTTTTTGAAAAATTATTAAATATAGATAGAAAAATTATATTTTTGCTTATTGCATTATCAACATCTGTTCCTTTATTTTATTTTTATCCTCAAGATATTATTGCAAATCAGGCATCAAGAAAATATAATGAAGCAATTGATAAATTAAGTGAAAGAACTAAAAATGGAGAAGAAGTTGTTGTTCTTGTTTCTGGTGAATATGATCCAGGTACAGTTCCTGAATTATCTCCTATGGCAAGAGCTACTTTTAAAAGATTATTAGACATGAAAGTTAAAATTATTATTATGGGGCTTGTACCAATGGGACCACCATTATTAATGGAGCAGTTTAATGCTTTATTGAAAGACCCTAAATACTCTAATGTAAAATATGGTGTAGATTATGTTAATCTTGGCTATACAGTAGGTAACGCTGTTGTTATCAAAGGAATGGTTAAAGACATTAAAACGAAATACCCAGTTGATGTTATGGGAACGGATTTAAATGAGCTTCCACTTATGAGAAAAGTTAAAAATTTTGATAATATTGATATGATCGTTAATTTTTCTTCAATGGGTGGTGGAGTTAAAACCTGGATTCAATTTGCTAAAAAAACAACAGAAGATAGTATGGATATTGTATTTGGTTGTACAGGAGTTATGGTTCCTGAATCATACCCATATTTAAATTCAGGACAAATTAAAGGTTTACTTGGTGGCTTAAAAGGAGCTGCTGATTATGAATCATTAACTAATGAGCCTAAAAATGCAACAAAGTATATTTTTGCTCAGTCTATTGCACATGTTATTATAATGCTTTTTATAATTATAGGTAATTTAGCATTTTTTATAACAAGAAAAAAAAGAGTTTAGGAGGATATAAATGAGTACTGAAATAGGAATTTGGGTAGCAGGATTTTTAACATTAGCAATAATGTCTTTTTTATATAAGGATAATCCTGTTTATAAAGCCGCTGAAGCAATCTTTTTGGGTGTTTCTGCTGGATACTGGACTGTTTATATGTTTTTTAATGTTGTTAAACCTCTTTTGATTGATAACTTAATAAAAGGAAATTTTTGGTATTTAATACCACTAGCACTTGGATTAATGATGATTGCAAGATTACTTCCTAATATTGGCTGGATATCAAGATGGCCACTTGCATTTGTTATTGGTATTACAGCTGGATTGAATTTTTATGCATTTCTTGAATCAGATGTTATTGGACAGATTAGTGGAGCAATTAAACCATTAAATAACTGGAGTGGTGAATATTTACTTAAAAGTCAGGGTTTATGGAATACTCTTGCATCAATAGGAATTATATCAACTTTGGTATACTTCTTTTTCTCAAAAGAACATAAAGGACTTTTTGGAAAAACTGCAAGTGTAGGTATATTATTTATCATGGTTGCATTTGGTGGCTCTTTTGGAGCAACAGTTATGGCAAGAATATCATTATTAATTGGTAGAATGTATTTTATTTTCTCTACATGGTTAGGATTAGCAAGTTAACAAATGTTTGCATTACCCAAATTAACAAAACTAGCAAGAACTATCATTATTTTAAATGTTTTCTTTTGGATAACTGAAGTACTCTTATTAAGGACATCTTATGCTTATATCATTAATTCAATGTTCTTAGTTCCATCTGAAGTTATAAATGGAAAAATCTGGCAATTATTAACATATAACTTCATGCATTCCCCTTCTGGCATATTTCATTTAATTTTAAATATGCTGGTTTTTTATTTCTTTTCCTATGACCTAGAAAGCAAATGGGGTAAAAGAAGATTTATATTTTTTTATTTGATATCTGCATTTATTGGTGGACTTTTTGTTATACTTGAAGCAATACTTTTCATTCCTTCACATTATACAATACCAACTTTAGGAGCATCTGCCTCAATTTTTGCACTAACAACAGCTTTTGCGTTAACTTATTCTCAAAAAGAAATATATTTTTTCCTTGTTCCTATTAAAGCAAAATATTTGATTCATATTGATTTGGCAATAATTATTTTAAGTTACTTATCTATATCCGATTCAAATATTTCAAATGCTGCCCATTTAGGAGGTATGTTTTCTGCATTTATAATGATTCGAATTCCATGGTATAAGCTTAAAAAAAAGAATGTTCACAAAAGAGAAAAAGTAACAGATCATTTAAGAAGGATTAAATAGTGAAACGAAAGGAGTTTTTAAAAATTATACTTTTTATGTTTCTACCTTTTTCTAAAATTTTTTCTAAAAATTTTAGAAAAAGAAATAATATAAAATCAAAAAAAGCTAAATCATCTCCTGATTATTATCTTTACCTCTAAAATAATACCACTTATATGACAAATAATTAATATATTGTTGACAGATAAGAATTTTATGTTAAAATGTAACTCATGTATTAAAGGTACTATGAAATATATATTTTTATTATTAATTTTACTTTCATCAACTAGCATATATTCAGCTGATGCAAAACAACAGTTTAATAAAGCTAAAAACTATTTTAATTTTGGTAATTATAATGAAACAATTAATATTTTAAAAGTTAATATTGTAAAGCTTGATAATGAAAATGATAAAATAGAAGCATTAAAGTTATTAGGTGCATCTTTATTTTTTAAAAATAAAAAAGAGGAATCTAAAAAACAATTCCGAGAACTTCTGAGTATTTATGATAAAGCAGTCCTTGATTCTTTAATATATCCTCCCCCACTAATAAGTTTTTTTAATGAAATAAAAAAAGAATTTATTAAGAAGAATAATATGATGAAAGATGTTCTTAAAAAGGACAAAAAAAAGAAAGAAAAAGAAAATACTAAAATAGTGATAAAAGAAATAAAATTTAAAGAAATTCATAAAATAACAACTACAATAGAAACGAATTCATACTTCTTTTCAGTAATTCCATTTGGCTATGCACAATACAGAAATAATCAAAAAAACAAGGCCTATGTTTTTTTAACAGCAGAATCAATTCTTCTTACAAGTAATATAATAAGTTATTTACTTACATATAGTTTAAAAGATAGTAATGGATACTATACAGGAAACAATAAAACAAAAGCAGAGGTTTACAACGCAATAACAAAATATACTTTTATTGCATTTGTATCATTCGTTGTTTATGGAGCAGTTGATGGAATGATTAATTATCAACCTGTTTTTGAAACCAATGTAACAAAGATAAAAGACAAACCAGTAAAAATTAGTTTTTTAAATGGTAGTTTTATATCTTTTAAATACGATTTTTAGGAGCAAATATGCCATCTTTAAAAGTTAGTTTTAGCAATACTGAGCAAACTTTAATTTTTCCAATATTCAAGAAGTTAACAACTATAGGAAATGACATTGATAATGATATTTATATCCCAGATATCACCTTATCTCCTCTACATGCTAATATTTTATTTGATGGTGATAATTATTATTTACATTCAATAAATAAATCACAAATATACTTTAATAAAAAGAAAACTAAAAAACATAAGTTTTCAGAATATGATAAATTTTCAATGGGAGCAACAACATTTGAGTTTATTCTAAACGACCAAGACTTAGTTGAAGATTATGATAAAACAGTTGTAGATCAAAATATATATAAAAAATTATTAGAATTAAGTGATAGCATCTTAGAAATAAAGGAATTCAATCTTTTACTTGAAAAGTTATTAGACATGATAATTTCACTTGTTCAGGCAGAAAAAGGATATATTTTAATATTTAAAGGTAAAGATGTCGTTGCAGCAGCTGCAAGAAATATAAAAAAAGAAAATATCGGTAATCCATTAAGAGAACTGTCCGATTCAATAATTGCCAAAGTAATTGAGTCAGGAAAACCAATAATAATAAGTGATGCTCTAAATGACACAATTTTTGGAAGTTCAAAGTCAATAATTAACTTAAAACTTTCATCTGTATTATCAGCACCATTAAAATCAGGTAGTGATTTAATAGGCTTAATATATTTAGGTAATAATAGTGTTACTCATTTATTTGAACATGAATCACTAGAAGTTCTTACTATTTTTGCAGCATTAACTTCACTTATTGTTCAAAATGCATTTTTACTTGACCAACTGGAAATTAAAAATGATGATAAATTCAAAATGAAATATGGAGATATTATTGGCTCAAGTCCTAAAATGAAGGCTATTTTTGATAAAATTAATAAAGTAGCCCCTACAGATATTTCTGTTTTAATAACAGGTGAAACGGGCACCGGAAAAGAACTAGTTGCTCAGGAAATACATAGAAATAGTGATCGTAAAGAAAAACCTTTCATTATTGTTAACTGTGCAGCAATTCCTGAAAACTTAATGGAATCAGAATTTTTTGGCCATAAAAAAGGTGCTTTTACATCTGCAATTGCAGATAGTAAAGGAAAATTCTTATCAGCAAATAAAGGAACAATCTTTTTAGATGAAATAGGAGAAATGCCTCTTAATTTACAAGCAAAATTATTAAGGGTTCTTCAGGAAAAGATTGTCACTCCAGTTGGAGACACAACTGAATTTTATGTTGATGTAAGAATTATTGCAGCAACAAATAAAAATCTTGAAAATGAAGTCAGAAATGGAAAATTTAGAGAAGATTTACTATATAGATTAAATGTTATACAAATTGAAGTCCCTCCATTATCTCAAAGAGATGATGACATTGAAATACTTGCTAAATTTTTTCTAAATAAATTTTCAAAAAAGTATCAAAAAAAAGTTATTGGTTTTGCTCCTAAAGCAATTGAAAGCATGAGAAAGTACTCTTGGTATGGAAATGTGAGAGAATTAGAGAATAAAGTAAAAAAAGCTGTAGTTCTTTCTGATAAAATACATATCACATCTGACTTACTTGGAATTAATGAAGATGAAATGGAAAAAGTTAAACCTCTAAGTATTGCAAAACAGGAATTCCAAAAAGAGTACATACTAAAAGCTCTTGATAAAAATAATGGTAATAAAGCTAAAACTGCTAGAGAATTAGAGATAGATGTAAGAACAATTTTTAGGTATTTAGAAAAAACTATGCCATAAATGTCTTATATAAAAGGTAAAAATGATTAAATACAGCTTAAAAGCAATGGAAAAAATAATGCGGGTAGTAATTATGTTGTTTTTATGGAGTATTCTTTTTATGAATATAAATTCATGTATGCCTATAGATATATCTGAGCCACCTTTTGATAAGGAAAACTTTGCTCCCATGATAATATCAGCAACTCCAGACCCATTTAATGGCCCATATAATTACTCCGAATTAAGCTCCAATAAATTAATAATAAAACTAATTGATTTAAATACTAGCGATACCTTAACACTTGGATGGTATACAAAAGATATAAACAATCAACTTGAAGTTCCATATAAAAGTTCTTCAATCAGAAAAGCAACTGATAATGAAACTTCATCTGAAGCAATTTTTAGCTTTGAGTTAAAAGATGACTATTTGATTTGTGGTTTAAATAGAGTTATTCTATTAGTATCAGATAGAGGATTAAAAAGTGGTGGATTATCCGGAGATGAAGATCATCCTTATCCAAGTGAGTTCGAAATATTAAAAGATGAAATTAACGCATATAAAGTAAAAATTGATTTAAGAGAATGGATAATTAGAAAAGAGTGTACAAAATGAAATTAATATATTTTATCATTATTACTATTATTATACTAACTCCAGCCTGCTCATTTATGGATCCTAGTGATAAAAATAATATTCAACCAACATACTGTGAAAAAAATTATGATTGCCTGACAGATGAAATATGTGATGCTAATTACTGCGTTTCAAGTAAAATAGAAGAAAGTAAAGCCAAATTTACATTAAGCTTTATTCCCAATAATACTCTAAACAACAACAAGTATTATCATTCTCTTGAAACAGAAATGTTATCAGGAAAAGATTTAAGTATTTATGATAATTTCAAAATAGAAGTTTCTGATTATATTGAATTTTCAGGAGAAATAAGAAATAATAAAAATATGGATTTATCATACGAACTTATTATTTATAATGAAGAAAAAAATATAAAATTTTATAATCATTCATATAAGGATGGAGATAAGACATATTTTCACTTTAAGATACCAAAAACAGAATATAAAATAAAAATATCTCCAAACAGCTATTATCCACCTTTTACAATTGATTTAGGTAGGCTAGATTTAGATACTAAAGATTATTTAATTGTTGTTGACAGAGAAATAAACTCCCAAAATTATTCTAATATATCAGGAGCGATTAAAGTAGCACTTGATGATTCATTTTATTACCCTAGCTCATATAAAATACATGCCTTTATTCAGGAAAATAACTCAGAAATTCCTATTTCAAATAAATTTACCTGTAATGATGAATGCGATAACTTTGAATTAACTATTTTTAATACAGATAAAGATATTTATTTAAAAATAACAGTAGATTTACTAGAAAACATTGAGTTTAAAATTCCACTTAAAGATTTTGATAATATTCAGGATAATTTCGAAATAGATTTAGGTTCATTTCATCTATCTAATTTTAATATACTAAATTTAATAGGAAAATGTAATCAGGAGTTTAAAAATACAGAAATAAAAGTTACAGGAAATTTAAATAAATATGCAAAATATAAAAAAACATTTAATTATACCTGTGACTATGCTAATTGTGAAAATTCATTTAACCTTTATAAAGGTAATTTCAATCTCTTCATAAAACCAAGCCCAACATCATGTCATAATTCAAAATTTTTTAATATTGATTTATATCAGGAACCAATAATTATAAGTATTAATCTTGAAGAGAAAAAAAATGTTTCAGGTATTTTAGTATCAACATCAGGAAATTCAGTAGAAGGAGTTGTTACATTTACAAAAAAAGATAATTCATTAACTGATTTTAAATTTGTTACATACTCAAATCAATCAGGTGAATTTAATGCACTCCTTGAACCAGGTGAATATGATGTATTCATAGAACCTAAAAGTTTTTCAATAAATAACTCTAACTGGATGTATCTAAACCAAAGAATAACAGTAAATACAAGTGATTTATTATATCTTGTTCCAAGAAGCTATAAAATACCTTTATATTTATATGCACAAGGAAATAAACCACTAATACAAGCACAAGTAACAATGAACCTTCATAATCTTGATGAAATATTTTCAGATGAAAATGGATATTTATACCCAAAATCATACCCATTATACGAATCAATAACAGATACCGAAGGTAAGTTTATATTATCTGTTCCAATTATAGAATAAACAGACTTAATTATTGTCTTTTTGTGAACTAATTCCAAAGATTAAAGAAAAAAATGAAATATTTAGTTTATTTATTAAAAAAAAATGACTTTAAAAAAAAATTATGTTATTACGAAAATATGGTTTAGCCAGTTTAGTTATTCTTATAATAAAAAGTGGCTACTTTATTATTTTTTATTAGGAGGCATAATGAAAAGTTATGTTGAATCTGTTATCAGTGGTTTAAAAAAAAGAAATCCTGAACAACCTGAGTTTATTCAAGCAGTAAGTGAAGTTTTACCATCATTAATTCCTGTTTTGGAAAGAAATCCAATTTATAAGGAACATAAAATTTTAGAGAGAATAACTGAACCTGACAGAGTTATTATGTTTAAAGTTCCATGGATGGATGATAGAGGCGAATATCATGTAAACAGAGGATTTAGAATACAATTTAATAATGCTATAGGTCCTTATAAAGGGGGACTTAGATTTCATGATTCTGTAAATCTTGGAATTTTAAAGTTTTTAGGTTTTGAGCAAATTTTTAAGAATAGCCTCACTACTTTACCAATGGGTGGAGGAAAAGGTGGTTCTGATTTTACAATAAGAGGAAAGTCAGATTCTGAAGTAATGCGTTTTGCACAAAGTTTCATGACTGAATTATATAAATATATTGGTCCAAATGTTGATGTTCCTGCTGGTGATATCGGTGTAGGTGGAAGAGAAATTGGTTATTTATATGGCCAGTACAAAAGATTAACAAATTCATTTGAAGGTGTTTTAACTGGAAAAGGATTAAACTGGGGTGGAAGCTTAGTAAGACCAGAAGCAACCGGTTTTGGTAATGTTTATTTTGCATCTGAAATGCTTGCAACTAAAAAGGAAGGTTTTGAAGGCAAAACTGTTCTAGTTTCTGGTTTTGGTAATGTTGCATGGGGAGCAACAAGAAAAGCAACTGAACTTGGAGCAAAAGTTGTTACTCTTTCTGGTCCTGATGGATTTATATATGATAAAGATGGTATCAGTGGTGAAAAAATTGATTACATGCTTTATATGAGAGCAAGTGGTGTTGATAAAGTTCAACCTTATGCTGATAAATTTGGTACAGAATTTCATGCAGGTAAAAAACCATGGGGTGTTAAAGCTGATATCGCATTACCTTGTGCAACCCAAAATGAAATTCACATCGAAGATGCAAAAGAACTTGTTAAAAATGGTGTTATCTGTGTATCAGAAGGTGCAAATATGCCTACAACTATTGAAGCAACTAATTATCTTCTTGATAATAAAATTCTTTTTGGTCCAGGAAAAGCATCTAATGCTGGTGGAGTTGCAACAAGTGGTTTGGAAATGTCACAAAACAGCCTTAGATATGGCTGGGATGCAGAAACTGTTGATAAAAAGTTACATAATATTATGAGAAATATTCATGCAACAGCAAAAGAAACAGCTGATGAATTTGGAACACCTGGTAACTATGTAAATGGTGCAAATATCGCTGGATTCAGAAAAGTTGCAGATTCTATGATTGACCAAGGTTTGGTTTAAGGGGAAAAAATCTGCATATTTGCAATATCTATAAATAATCACTCAAAATATAAAATTATAATTGCTTCAAATAGAGATGAATTCTTTAATCGGAAAACAGCATTTGCTCAATACTGGGAAAAGAAAGAAATTATTGCAGGAAAAGATTTAAAAAAAGGTGGAACATGGCTTGGAATTACTCATAAAAATAAAAAGATTGCAATTTTGACTAATTATAGAAATCCTAAACTTGTTAATATGAATTATAAGTCCCGTGGTATGTTAGTTTTAGATTATCTTACTCAAAAAATAAGTATTGAAAATTGGAGAAAAAATATAAAAAAAGAAAAATATAATCCTTTTAACATAATCTTGGGAAACTTTAGCAGTTTATACTATTATACAAATATAAACGATGAATTAATAAAGTTAGAAGATGGGATACATATATTGAGTAATGGATCTTTAAATGAAAATTGGCCAAAAGCCAAAAAACTAAGAAAATTATTCTCTCAAACAATAAAAACTGACTTTAAACACTCTGATTTAATTAAAATTATGCAAAATGAAGAAAAATTTCCACTAAATACTCTCCCAAATACCAATATTTCAAAAGAAATGGAATATTTCTTATCATCAATTTTTATTAATAGTAAAACTTATGGTACAAGAGCAACTACAATTATAACTGTAAATTACAAAAATGAAATTGAATATACCGAAATATCATACAATAATAAAAAAGAAGTAATTAATAAATTTAAAAAGAAATTTTTATAATATTATTTTTTATATTCATCTAAAGTAAAATACTTAACCCGTCCACCCTCTCTGATTCTTAGAACATAATTTGCAGGTACATCCGTTAAAACAGTTTCATCATGCGTTTTATTAGGCCATTTAATTGTTATTTTATCAGCTTTACAATTATCATCAATTCCAATAATTACAAAAGGGTCTTTTTGAATACCAAATAAACCATATCCTCCTTGAATTGTTCTTGTATACTTCTTACCATTTGCTTCCACTGTTATTTTGGCTCCTATTGCATCACTATTTGATTTACCCTCATAACCTGCCCCCTTAATATCAATCATGATTTTATTGCTGTTTTGACCTGTTTTATTTTGAAATAAATGAATGTAACTATCTGCAGGTTTATAAATAGGTTCATCTCCACTACTCCAACGCATTAAAGAACGCCCCATTAAAACATCATAATCACCATCTCTGTCATAATCGATTAGAGCAATACCATGAGCTCTTATAAATTTTAAACCACTACTATCAGTTACATTGATAAATTTAGCATCAGCTGTTTGTTCATAAATTAAACTTGATGTCCCGGGGTAATCAGATGAAGTGATAATAATATCCATTTTGCCATCATTATTTAAATCTTCAGCAACCCCACCTAAGTCACCATCATTCCATGAGCCTTCTCTTACCCTTGTAATTCCACTTTCTGTTTCATCAATTCTTTTTAATGGAGTAATAGGAAAACCATCATTTATCAGTAATTGTGTTTTATCTGATGATTCACCAATGTGCCAATGAGCTAACTCTATCGATAATAAATCATTGTCTCCATCATTATCAAAATCTGCACATAATGAATTGCTTGTATTACCTCCAAGCCTAAAAGGCTTATCATCAAAACCAATATTCCAGTTATTTTCAAGACCAGTACAACCAATTAAAGGAGCTTGTGCATTTACACATTCAGGTACATTATTATGATTTGAACAATAACAAGCAAAAAACTGATTATCTAAAAATGTTTCAATATCATCATGAGCAAAATTACTTTCAATTGATTTATTTATAAATTTACCATCATCATACATAAATAATAAATTATTTTGACGACCATAAGAAGATACTAATATCTCTTCAAAACCATCATTATTTAAATCACAGGCAGTTGCTCCCCATGATGGAGTATTACTATTTGCATTTTCAGCTTCTTCTACAGAAAAATCTTCTGTTTTCAATCCCATTTCTTCAGTTACATCTACAAAAGCACCCGTTCCATCACCTTTATAAAGGGTATCTGTAAGTGCAGAATTTAATACACCATAAGTTAAATAATGATGAGATACAAATAAATCAAGATTACCATCTTTATTATAATCAAGGAAGAAAACAGAGGATGCAGGATTATATATATTATCAGGAGAAAACTTTTGCTCCCTAAAAATAGAAAATGAACCATTACCATCATTGATAAATATACTTGTTTTATCAAGTTTTATATCCGCTCCATCATCAATATAAGCAATATTAATTGCATCAGGGTATCGATCATTATTTACATCTCCAAAAATAACATAAGATGAAATCCTTCCATCATTACTACCATCTCTTGTTTTAAATAAACCTGATTGCCAGGTATAGTTTTCAAAAACACCCTTTTCATTTCTGAATAAAGCATAATTATATTTTGTATTAGTTTTATCATACCTTGTTTTAGCACCTTTTGTTACAACAATATCAGGCCAATGGTCTTGGTCTATATCAGTAACAGTTATATTCGTTCCTATAACCCGTTTATCCTTAAAGTGTAAATTAGAAGTAATGTCTTCAAATTCAATTTTTTGTGTTCCATTACTTAAACATATTTCAACAGGCTTTTCGTTACAATTTAATTCATTAACATAATAACCATCATAACAATTACATTTTGCAAGCCCATCTTCAACAATACATTTACCGTGGTCACTACACTCCACATTAGTACATGGTGTTTCTTTTTCTGGCTCTTTATCAGGAGAATCAGCTCCACAATTATAAAAAAATAAAAAAATCATAGTAAGAAATAAAATTTTAAAAATACTATTCATATCCCCCCCAAATAATAATAATAAATTCTACTATAATTGTTTATAAATTACAAACCTTGTCTAAAAGTTATTTTTTTCTTTTATGAATATAAATATTTCCCATATACTTTTCTTTACCATCTATAGAATAATGTCTCATCTCACAAGCATAATTATAAGATGTCATTGTGCGTCTTGGTTCCATAGACATTCTCATATCACTTAATATATAAGGTGTTTTATCGCTTCCAATATAAATTTCATATTGGCTTTTAACATTAAAATCTTCACTTAACCTTAAGGTATAATATACCTGACTGGGAGAGGTTTCTTTTTTTACAGTAAAAACAACAGGTTTTGCTTCTTTTGAAATTGTTTTTTCTACAATTTTTAAATCTTTAATTTCCAAAGGATCAAAATCCTTTAAGATAACAGTATTACTGAAAGTCATTACTTTAGAACATTCCTTTTTAAATTCTTCTTTCTTTTTAGTAGACCAATCACTAGTGCAACTTAATAAAAATACTAAAATAAAAATAACTCCAAATACTCTAACTACTTTAAACATAATTTACCCTCCTATTATTTTTTTTGATATATAGTGTTTTTGTTACTTTACTTACAACATTATTATTTTCATCATAGATATTAATATAAAATTTTGGTAAGTATTTCTCTCCATTTGATGTTTTTTCTTTAATTTCACTTAATACATTATCAGGTATAGCCATAACAGCATAAACTTTGCCCTTTCCAGGCTTTATGAAATCAATTTCAGCAGATTTATCCCATACAATATAATCTTTACCTAATAACTGCATCAACATAAGCATAATATGAGGGTCAACCATAGAATATAAACTGCCCCCAAAATGTGTATTCATAATATTTCTATTATAAAATCTAAGCTTCATAGAAACTTTTATTTCTTTAAAATCTTTTTTTATATATTCTATTTTTATTCCTGCCCCTAGATAAGGACTCCATATATTCAAAGCATATTTTATTATATTACGATGTATTTTCAGTTTATTCCCCTCTTTCTAGCATTTCAATTTCTTTCTTTAATTTGGCTATTTGTAATTCAAAATCACTCATAAATCCTCCAAGTTATTTTATTATAACTTATTTTTTACATATTTCAATATAAAACGAAAACTACCTTGTAGATTGAGTTTCTAAAATTTTAATGAATTTCTAATTTAATGAAATTTTGCCTGTAATAACTGTAAAGACGGTGCATTGCTCCGTCTCAGTTATTACAGGCTATAAACCACTTGCGAAATAATTAGGAAACCCATAATTTTCAAAATTATTATTTTTATTTTAACTCTAAAGGGAGGTTACAGTATTCCCCATAATAAATGAACCTTTGGGCTTTGGTAAGCTATTAAGAGGAGTGTGTTTCTTTACAAATCTATTAATAAAATAAATCATAAATAAATCATATAGACTGTCAGGTGATTTCCCTGACAGTTCTGACATTGAATAAACTTTTTTATTCGGAACATTATAGCTAAACAGTGCTGTGTTTATCAGTTCTATTTCAAGAGTATTTTTATATCTTCTTGAAACAATATCAGCATATTTTTCATAAAACTGATTAATTACATAAAAATAATCCTTTTCTGATTTATTTGGAGTATTAACTTTAAATTTATTATCAGATTCAAATATTTTTTTATAAAATTCCTTAAATTTTAAATATTCTGAGTTTTTATAAGCCGTACTGGATTTCTGTAGGTCTTCATATATTATCCTTTTGAAAAATTTTTTTTCATTGATTACAAATTCAAGTTCTGATTTTCCATATCTTGTAAGAATTCCATTTGTAAAATAAGGTTCTATCGCTGTTAAAGCCAAAATAAATACAGGAATATGTTTAAGAATCACATAACTTCCCTTGTATTTCGATGGTGAAATAATTTCAAACTGAGCAACTCTGTCATCAATAATAATGGGCTTTAATTTAAATTTACCTTCATTGGAATTAATGATATAAACTGTTTTCTCAAATAAGTCAAGGTAAGTATTTGCACTTCCTTCTTCTGTTTTCTGAATAAACATTTTATCTGTTAATTTTCTGTAAAATCTTGATATATCATTCATAAAATTATATTTTGCAATAAGTTCGTGTGATATTTTTAAATCTTTTTTATTTGTTATCTCTCCAAATTTGTTTAATTTATTTACTTCTTCTTCAAAGTTTTTATCAAAATCATCAATTTCAAGAAACCACTTTTTCACTTTATTTTCTATACCTTCATATATTTTCTTATATTTATTTTCTTCTTTTTTGAATTTTTCATTTAAAAAATCTATGTGGGCAATCATGACTATAAGATTATTTTTCATATTATCATCAAAAGGATTAAAATTATCTATCTTTATATATTTAAAGGGGTCATTTACTTTGTTTTGAATATAAGGCAGTAAATCATCATTTTTGTTTACAGAAAACCTTATGCCTTTTACTTCCTTAGGACTTATTATTTCAAAATATGTATTTTCACTGTTATTATCCATATTCATAAATTCAAGTTTATATTCTTTAAAAGAATCCTCTGAAAAATTACTGATTTTTTCTCTTTCCTTTAATTCCTTTTCCAAATCTTCATCAATTTTCTTTAATATATTTTTTTCATAAAATAATTGATTTACAAATTCAATAGTTACTGTATTATTCATATTTTCTCCTTTTTAGTGGTTTTTAATGAGGCCACAATACGGAACAAATCCCCTCTGTTAATAAAAAAGAATTACTAAAGTAAATAGCTTTGAGGTCCATCTCTTGAATTTATTTTATTAATTTTTAACATGACATTCTCCCTTTAGCAAAATTTAAAGACGCTTGCAAGTAGGTTAATAAATCCGTCTCATGTATGACATTAACTTACACTGTAAGATTTGTCAAGTATTTTTTTCAATATAAAACGAAAACTACTTTGTAGGTTGAGTTTCTAAAATTTTAATGAATTTCTAATTTAATGAAATTTTGCCTGTAATAACTGTAAAGACGGTGCATTGCTCTGTCTCAGTTATGAAAGGCTTAAACCACTTGCAAAATATTAGGTGCATTGCTCCGTCTCAGTTATGAAAGGCTATAAACCACTTGCAAAATGATTAGGAAACTCACAAGTAACAAGTGACTTGTAAAGTTTTAAACATTTCTATCTATTGCGAAATGATTAGGAAACTCACAAGTAACAAGTGACTTGAAAGTTTTAAACATTTCTATCTATAACAATGGAGCGATAGTTAAAGCAACAACACTCATTAATTTAACTAGGATATTTAGTGCAGGACCAGCAGTATCTTTAAAAGGGTCACCAACTGTATCACCAACAACTGATGCTTTATGAGCATCTGTACCCTTTTTACCAGCTTCTTCAATTGATTTTTTAGCATTATCCCATGCACCACCTGCATTAGACATAAAAAGAGCCATTAAAACTCCAGTTACAGTAACACCTGCAAGAAGTCCACCAAGCATAACTTTTCCACCTAGGAAACCAACTAAAACAGGAATTATAATAGCCATTGCACCAGGAAGAATCATTTCTTTAATAGCTGCACCAGTTGAAATATCAACACATTTTGAATATTCAGCTTTACCATCTGCAGCATCAAAAATTGCTTTATCTTCAGCATTCATTTTTTCTACATCACTGTCATTTTTACGCATAACAACTAAAGCTGCTTTTAACTCAGGAATATCTCTAAATTGTCTTCTAACTTCTTCAATCATTGCCATTGCAGCTCTACCAACAGCATTCATTGCCATTGAAGAAAATAAGAATGGAATCATTCCACCAACAAATAATCCAGCCATAACTTTAGGGTCTGCAAGGTTGATTGTTTTAACACCAGTTTGTTGCATATAAGCAGAAAATAACGCTAATGCAGTTAGTGCAGCAGAACCAATCGCAAAACCTTTACCAATAGCAGCAGTTGTGTTACCTACAGCATCTAATTTATCAGTTCTTTCTCTAACTTCATGAGGAAGCCCTGCCATTTCAGCAATACCGCCTGCATTATCAGCAATAGGACCATAGGCATCAACAGCTAACTGAATACCTGTTGTTGAAAGCATACCAAGTGCAGCAATAGCAACACCATACAACCCAGCAAATGAATATGAACCTAAAATTGCAGCAGCAATTAAAATTATTGGAATAGCAGTTGATTGCATACCAATACCAAGCCCAGCAATAATATTTGTAGCAGAACCAGTTTCAGATTGCTTAACAATTGAATTAACAGGACCTTTTCCAGTTGCACAATAATGCTCTGTTGCAATACCAATTAAAGTACCAGCAACTAAACCAAATATAACAGCCAAGAAAATACCTAAAGGAGCAGATACAGCCATGGTTGCACCTAATTCACTTGCTTTTACTTCAGAAGGAATTAACATTCCAATAACAAAGTAAGAAGCAACTATCATCATTGCTGCAGCACCGAATGTACCTAAATTAAGAGCAGTTTGAGGATTTTTACCTTCTGATGTTTTAACAAAGAAAGTTCCTATTATAGAAACAATAATACCGAGTCCAGCTAATACAAGAGGAAGAAGTATTGCATTGATTCCAGAACCACCAGCCTTAGTAATTGCACCCATAAATACTGTACCAAGAACCATAGAGCCAATAATTGAACCTACATAAGATTCGAAAAGGTCAGCTCCCATACCAGCAACATCACCAACATTATCACCAACATTATCAGCAATAGTAGCAGGATTAAGTGGATGATCTTCAGGGATTCCTGCTTCAACCTTACCAACTAAGTCAGCACCAACATCAGCAGCTTTAGTATAAATACCACCACCAACTCTTGCAAATAAAGCAATAGAGGATGCACCAAGTGAAAATCCAGTTAAAACATTTAATATTTTTAACATATTAGCATCAAACATTGTAAAGTATAAGATGAATAATCCACCTAAACCAATTGTTGCTAAACCAACAACACTCATACCCATAACAGCACCACCACCAAAAGCAATACCAAGAGCTTTTGATAATCCACCTCTAGCAGCATTAGTTGTTCTAACATTTGCTTTAGTTGCAACTTTCATGCCTATATAACCAGCTAATGCTGAAGCAACTGCTCCAACAACAAAAGAAAGAGCAATCAAGTAACTACTATCTGCTTTTCCTGCATTAGCTACTCCAAGTGCAATAGCAACAACTACTACAAAACCAGCTAAAACAGTATATTCTCTTTTTAAAAAAGCCATCGCTCCATCTGCAATATTTTTTGCGATTATTGCCATTCTCTCATCACCAACCTCTGCTTTACTTACCGCAGAAGCTTTAATAAATGCATAAATCAGAGCTAATACTCCTGCAATTGGTGCTACAAACATCAATTTGTCCATTTACCCTCCATGAAATTGATTCATTGTGTTTAAAATATCATTTTCCAAATAAAAAATAACTGCATCAGCTGATCTTTCAATTAAATCATCTAATTCTACCTCTTCTTCACTGGAAAACCTCTGTAAAACATAATCAGAAACAGGAATTCTACCAATTGGCCTTCCTATTCCTACTCTTAACCTGTTAAATTCTTGTTTTGATAAACTTGCTCCAATAGATTTCAATCCATTGTGCCCAGCAAATCCTCCACCTTTTTTAAATTTTATCTTTCCAAATTCAATATCTAATTCATCATGAATAACTAAAATATCAGTTGAATTAATTTTAAAGAATTTAGATGCAGGTAATACTGATTCTCCACTTAAATTCATATAAGTTAATGGTTTTAATAAAATAATATCCTCATTAGCATATGATTTTTTATTAAATTTACCTTTGAATTTATCTTTGGAAATATCAACATTTAGTTTTTGAGCGACTCTATCAATAATTAAAAAACCGATATTATGCCTAGTAGCCTCATATTTGACACCTGGATTTCCTAAGCCAACGATTAATCTCATTAAATAATCCTGAGAAGAGTAACTCTTCAAAATAACGCAATGCATTATAACAAAAAAAAATAGAATTGCAAGTTTTTTTAATATTAAAAATTTATTTATCTTATTTTAGACAAATAGCTCATTGAAATCATAAAAAAAATAATATATACTCATGTATTCGTTATTTATAGGATAAAAATGAAAGAATTTATACCAAAAGTTATTTTTATAGAGCCAGATGCTGATAAAAATGAATATGCACAAAAAATATTAAATAATTTTCCAGATGTAGAAAGAAGATATATAGAAGAATATAATGAAAAGGAAATAGATTTATTTAACTCAATAGAACATCCTATTACAATTGGTAAAGAAATTTTACTTCTTACTAAATATAAAGGCTCTTTTTTAAAAAAATGCCCTGGCTCCAAAGGGCTTCTTTGTTGTAACTACTATGTTATAAATGTAGCAATGAATTGTCATTTTGATTGTACTTACTGCTCACTTCAAAATTATCTAAATACCCAAGCAATGACATTATTTACAAATATTGATGATATACTAAATGAAGTTGATGCAAAAATAAATGCTTATCAGGGCAGAGTTTTCAGAATGGGTACAGGTGAACTTGCCGATTCATTAGCTCTTGATGACATTACAGATTTATCAAAAATACTTGTACCATTCTTTGCAAATAAGACAAATGCTCTTCTAGAGCTAAAGACCAAGTCAAATGTAATAAGCAATCTAAAAGGCTTAAATCATAATGGAAGAACAGTTATTTCATTTTCAATGAATCCACAATCAAGAATTGAGAGCGATGAACTAGGAACAGCAAGCCTTATAGAAAGACTTGAAGCAGCAAAGACAGTTGAATCATGGGGTTATAAGTTGGCATTTCACTTCGACCCACTTGTTTATTCAGAAACATTTAATGCAGATTATGCAGAAGTTATTAGATTAATTTTTGAATATGTAAAACAAGAAAGTATAGAATGGATCTCTATTGGTGGCTTTAGATTTTCAAAGGAAATAGCAGGAGCTGTAAAAGAAAGATTCCCTAAAAGTGATATGATTCTAGGAGAATTCTGGTTAAGTGATGATAATAAAATGAGATATTATAAAAAAATAAGAAAAGAAATGTATAGTTTTGTAAGGTCTGAAATCATGAAATACCATAAGAAGGCTCCTATATATATGTGTATGGAGTCAAAGGATATGTGGGTTGATGTTTTTGGATATATGCCACATGTTGAAGAAAATGCAGAACGATTATTTGATTTTAGACATTAAAAATAATATTAACAGGAGAAAATATGCCCGTTGCAGAAGGAAAAAGAAGAGCTTTCTTGCCAGTTTCATCAATAGAAACTAATATACTTGAAACTTTTCCCTATAGAATGAAGGAAGTTATATTTAAGGAATCCGGTGATAGTCACTGTGAAATAACAGAGGATTTATCTATTGAACATATTGAGCAAAAAGTAGTTTATAAAACAAGTGAATTATCAGCTTTGTGTCCTTATTCTGGGTTACCAGACCAGGCAGAGTTGATTATTGAGTATATTCCAAATGAAAAGGTTCTTGAATTGAAATCATTTAAATATTACTTGATGAGTTTTAGAGAAGTTGGTATCTATCAAGAACATTTAACTCAACGAATATATAAAGATTTAAGAAATATATTATCTCCAAAAAGTATTAAAATTGAAACAATTTATAATACAAGGGGGGGAATTGATACAATATGTAAAATAGAAAATAAATAAATTGTATTTTTATATATAAAACTTGTAATACAGAAGAAAGTAAACTATAATAATTATGTTATAATTTGGTGATTTATGAGTGATGCAACAAAAATACTTGAAAATATAAATAAACTACAAGAAACACTAGAAAACAATTATCTTAAAACAATAACAATAATGTTTACTGATTTAAAAGATAGTACCAAATACTTTGAAAAACACGGTGATATTAAAGGTCGATTATTTATAGAAAGACATAATAAAATGTTATTCCCTATAATCCAAAAACATAATGGAGTAATAATAAAAACAATTGGCGACTCAATTATGGCAAAATTTGACTCCCCTTACCTTGGAGTGAGAGCATCAATTGAAATGCAAAAAAAACTTAAAGACTATAACATCACTGCATCAGAAAAGATTAAAATCAGAATTGGAATACATACAGGTAAGGCAATTGTTGAAAATAATGATATTTTTGGAGATGCAGTTAATGTTGCTGCAAGAATAGAATCAGATACTGCTCCAAGCAGAACTACTATCTCTGAAACAACATTAAATGAAATTAAAAAATTTACCGAAATTAAAACCAGACCTCTAGGAAGAGTAAAATTTAAAGGTAAATCAGATGAAATAGAAACATATTCTGTTTTGTGGCAAACAACTGAATTAAAAAATGACCTTAAAAATATAAAAAAAGAAATAAATAAACCTTTTGATGAAAATGTTGCTCAAACAAATACTAATCTGAATCAGCAACATAACAAATATTCTTCAAATGGAGATAAAAAAATAAAAAAAGAATACATCGTTGCTGCTATTGCTAGTTTATTAATAATAATAGCATTGGCAATATATTTTTTAAGTAATAAAGGAACAAACACATCTACAACAACTAAAAAATATGTTGTAAACCTTTCTAAAGACAGAAAAAAAATAAAAGAATATGCTAAATCATTTATTGATAAGCGAATACCGAAATCAGATAACTGGGGTAATTCTCTATCAGGATTTGTTAAAATGGTTTATTTATATTTTGATATTGACTTAACAGATACAAACCCTAAAAATGAAAATGGAAGCTGGAAAAATACAACAGAATTAATTTATTCTTTTGTAAGAGAACAAGGAGAACTATTTAAAGTTGGTATCCCTAAAGCAGGGGATTTTCTCTTTTTTGACAATACTTATGATAAAAATAAAAATGGCAGATTTGATGATATGCTTACAACAGTAGCTCTTGTTATTGATACAGATAAAGAGGGAACAACTTATTTTTTATATAAAGTAGGAAACACTATCCGCATCAGAAATATGAATTTAAAACATCCAAATAAAGAAGATATAAAAAATAAAAATATTGTAAAAATATTAAATTCAAAAATCAGAAAATTAAGTAGAAAAGATAAGTTAAACAACATTCCAAGCCTATCATCTCAATTATTTAATTCTTATGGAAGAATACTAGATATAAAAAAAGGAAATGGCAAATCAACAAGTATAGAAGATTTTAAACTATATAAAACACTTGGAAATCATCAAAGAAAAGAATTAGTAGATTTTGCATTAAAATTTAAAGACAAAACACTACCTAGGAGTAAATTATGGAGAAATTCTTCTTCAGGATTTATAAAAATGATATTTTTAAACTTTAAAGTTGATATAACCAAATCAAAAGAAAAAAAAGATGGAAAAGGAAAATGGTTTTCAATGACTGAATTAATATATAATTTTGTAGAAGAAAATGGAAGATTATATAAAAGTAAAAACTACCAAGAAGGAGATTTGATATTCTTTAATAATACTTACGACAAAGATAAAAATGGAAAATTAAACGACAAACTAACATCTATAGCTCTTATTACAAAAATAGACAAAGATGGTACAATTTCTTTTTTAATGAATATTTCAGGAAAAATAACTTTAAAATATTTAAACCTAAAAATACAGGAAAACAAACAAGAAGAAGGCAACGAGGAAAAAGTTATTAACTCCACTTTAAGATATTTTAAAAAAGAAAAGCTATATTCATACCAACTATTTAATACTTTTGGTTCAATATTCAGGTAGATATATGAGAAATCTTGTAATTTTAATGAATTTCATGTATATTGATTAAGTTAATATTGAGTTAATTATGTTTATTACAAAAGTAAATTCAAATCAACTATCGCAAACGAGAGTTTTAATATACAGTATGGATATGTATAATAGGGATTCCTTAATTAATTTAATAAAAAAATCAGGAATTAAAAACACCCAATATACAAATGATTTCAAAGCAATTGAATCATCAGTTCAAAAACTTGAAATAGAATTATTATTCTTAGAAATAGATATTTATAACTATAAGGAAATAGAAATTATAAGCATCTTAAAAAAAGATAAAAACAGTAGAAATATACCGTTAATACTAATCACAACAGATAATGAAACCAAGAATATATCATATGCAAAAGAACTTGGCTTTGATGAAATACTACTAAAACCATTTAATTTCCCTATGATAAAAGAAGTAATTGATGAATTGGTTCAAAAATACAATAAAAATGATAACTGGTACATATTAAACTCAATTGAAAAACTCATTAATGACAACAACCTTGATATGGCAATAAAATACATTACTAATTTAGAAAACAAAATAAATGATTTTTATATAAAGTATCTTAAAGCTCTCTATTTATTCAAAAAGAAAAAATATCAAGAATCAATTAAAGAGTTAAAATTACTACTAATGTTTAAACCAACCTGCTTTTCTGCACATAAGTTATTAGTTAAATGCTATGATATTCTAAATGAAAAGAAAAAGAAATTAACTTCACTGGAAAAGGTTATTCTATTTTCACCTAAAAATCCAGAACATAATTTTGAAATAGGTAAATCATACCTAGAAAATGATAACAATATAAAAGCAGAAAAACATTTAAAATATGTTGAAAATATTAACCCTAAATATAAAGGATTAAATACTAATTTAGCTAATTTGTATATAAAGAAAGGAGATACAGTAAAAGCTAAAAAATATTTAAAAAGAATAGATTCTACAGTGCATACTTTGAGTATTAAAGATTTAAATGCAATAGGGATGAATCTAAATAAAGCTGGTAATAAAACAGATGCTCTTTCATACTTTAAAAAAGCATGGGAGTTATCAAAATCAGAAAAAAAAGAAAATCCAGCACTCCTATTTAATTTATCATCAGTTTATTTTGAATTAGAGGAGTATGATAAAGCTTTATTTTATATAAATTTGGCATTAAAAGTAAAAAAGGATTTTATTACTGCTAAAAAATTAAAATCTAGAATTTTATTAAAGGCGACATTAAAAAATAATGAATAAAATATTATTATGAGTGTCTAATAGTTTGGAGTTGGGTTTGAGGCGAAATGAGAAAGGGCTTGTGGCAAAGATAAAAGTTGGAGATAATAAAGCTTTTGAAGAGCTTGTTCAAACATACCAGAAAAGGATATATATGATTGCTTATGGAATTTTAAAAAATGAGGCAGATGCTTATGATGCAACGCAGGATGTCTTTTTAAAAGTATTCAAGTATATCAAAAATTTCAGGGAAAACTCAAGTCTTTATACATGGATGTACAAAATAACCAGAAATGTTAGCATTGATATATACAGAAAAAAAAGAAATTTATCTTCTGTAGAATATGGAGAACAATATAAAAATGAAAGCATTTATACAGATTCAGTACATCATAAAATTATTTCTCCTCTGGAACAAGTTCAAAGAAGAGAATTATCTGTTAAAATGGCAAAAGCAATGGATAAACTTTCAGATGACCATAAGTTAATGCTACAATTAAGAGAATTTGAGGGAATGTCATATACCGATATTGCAGAAATTTTAGAAATTTCAAAAGGAACAGTAATGAGCAGATTGCATCATGCAAGAATGAACCTTAAGAAATATCTAAAAGAGTATGATAATTAGGAGGTAAAATGAAAACATGTGATTTTATAAAAGAAGAAAAATTAACAGCTTATGTTGACGGTGAGTTAACTGATAAAGAAATGCTAGAAACAGCTGAACATATTAAAAACTGTACTACTTGTAAGCACATTATAGAAGAAATAGAGGAATTATCAGCAAATACACTATTTCATTATCAACAAATTGAAAATGGCTTTGAACTTCCTAACTTAATAAAGGATTTAAATAAAAGAATTAATGATACAGATGAAATAACAGAAGAATATACTAAATCTGATAATATCGTTGAATTTCCAAAATTAAAACCAGAAGAAAATAAAGTTGATACAGCTATTCTAGGGCAAATATATAAATTTGCACCAGCAATTGTTTCTCTAGCTGCAATATTCTTGATTACATTTGGAATATTAACAACTAAAAATAATATTACCAGTACAAATACTCAAGCTAAAAAAAGTGAAG